>Ga0138256_10003326_pt1 | contig 17102 bp, 8 predicted proteins | sample KNB2016incub_MG_FD_105486 | JGI IMG/M metagenome (GOLD analysis project Ga0138256, IMG submission 105486) | Active sludge microbial communities from wastewater in Klosterneuburg, Austria - KNB2014incub_MG | ecosystem: Engineered > WWTP > Activated sludge > Unclassified | place: Austria... | reverse complement strand
TTTCACATAAGTCTCTGTTAACCTTTTCCCCTTTTAGCTATATATAACCAAAACAAATAAGCATGAAACAATTCATCCGGTTTTGGTCAATCTACATCTTATTTTCACTACTATCGAATACCTCGGTTGCTCAGTCCAATACAACTCTAAGGGATTCGGTTGGGAAAAAATCCAGAGATGTTGGGTTCCACATTGCTCCTTACCCCTCAAGAACTATTGATTTATCACCTGCTCAAGCATTAGAGCCTATACGCTATTATCAAAATACTGATAACAACACCATTCAAGCTCCCACTCATTACAACAAACTTCCGGAAGGTGCTACGGCATTATGCCGAGATGGCAGTTATAGTTTTTCCAGGCATAGGCAGGGTACTTGTTCGGGGCATGGTGGTGTGGCGAGGTGGCTCGTAGCGGCGACTTTAGTCGCTGAATGACTTCAGTCATTGATTTTAGAATATAAATTGAATTGAAATTCAATAACAGCGACTTAAGTCGCCGCTACGAACCCATCCCATACGCCCCATTTATTGATGTTTTTCCATTATTTAAATAAAAAATAAAACTAGAAAAAAATGAAAAAAATAATTTTTACCTGCATTTGCTGTTTACTAATGACTATTAATTTATCAGCCCAACGCAATGAAAGAAAAGGATATATAGGCCTCAGCCTGGGCTCCTCATTTCCAATGGGTGACTTTAAAGACCAGGACCTGGACAATGAAGATGCCGGATTTGCCGGTACCGGCCTTAATCTCCACCTACTGAATTTTGGATACAAATTCGGCTATACCCTGGGCATAACCGGTAGTTTATTTGGAGCATCTCATCCCGTCATATTCGATGAAGACATTGACATATTTAATGATGCGTCCTGGAGTTATGGTGGCCTGATGGGAGGATTATTGATTTCATTGCCGGTCAGTGAAAAACTGGATTTTGATCTCAGGCCGATGATCGGTTTTGTCTCCGGCTCATCCCCTGAAATCAAACTGGCTGGCTTTACCGTATTGGAAGATCAGCGCGGAAGTGGTTTATGTTTTGACCTGGGTGCGAGTCTTCGATATAATTTTTCTGATAAGTGGTGTGGGATGGTTGACCTGGATTATTTTTCGGCGAGGCCAACATTTGATGATGATTATAAACAGTCTATTTCTACCGTCAATCTGAATATAGGATTTGGGTATAGGCTAAATTAGATCCCCCCTCGTAAACAGTGTCCCCTCAAACGGCGACGATGGGTCTCCTCGTAGCGGCGTCCCGAACCATCGGGATCAGTCGCTGTCTTAAGAGCAATGTTACACTCAATAATGTTAAGCCATACTCCGTAATGACAACCTTAGTAAAAAACATATAAATCGAATTGATAAATCAATTCCAGCGACTAATCCCGCATATGCGGGACGCCGCTACGAGGACCTCACATAAGAATACGGCCAGTTTTCGTAACTGTCCACCAATCCCGCCTTGACCGGATTTTCAAGAATATAATCTCCGATACTACTCAATTCTTTTTCATCCCTGACCAAACGATCGTAACTAGCCTTTTGCCAAAATGTTCCAGACCTTCCAAGTAACAAATTTATTTCCCGCGATGATCTGCCTTTGATATTTTTCAGTATCAGACCAAGAGGTTTTGGATCTGTCAAATTGCCTAAATAGATTACTAAATGAACATGATTGGGCATGACGCAATAGTATAACAGATCATAAAGTAGTTGATCGTATTCCTGAAGAATCTTTATGATTATTCCAGCAATGGAGGGTTGTGCAATATTGATCCCCTTAAAATGCAAGTCATGTTTTTTATCGTATTCCGCAAATTTTTCAAGAAATGGCCGATCATGCATAGTTATAGACTCGTGTATAGGTATGGAGTCATAAGTACAAAATGTGATGAAATAACAACCTCCTTGAGGAGTCAGATGGGGTAAGCGATTATGGTAGAATCGTTTCAGATCAAGTAAAAATACTGGATCTCAGGTGGCGGCTTTCACCCTGGCGTGATTTGTCGCTTAATGGCTTCGCTCGTAGCGGCGACTTTAGTCGCTGGAATTGATTTATCAATTCAATTTTTAAATTTCAGCGACTGAAGTCGCCGCTACGAGACCCGTCACCGCTAACATTTTAAACAAATAGCAATATCCCTATTGAACAAAATTCATTTTTAAACACAAAAAAACTATCATGAAAATTTTATCTTTTTTATTTATCCTTTTAGTGGTCAGTTGCTCCAAATCCGATGACACCGGAGGTGCCGATTGTAATCTCACCGGCGAATGGCGCCAGGTCGTATCATTCCCCGGCGAGCCCGAAGCTTATGGCGGCACTATGGTCCTGGAGAAAAACGGCGATATGAAATTCCTCGGTTTTACCGGATACCAATGGAAGGTAAACAAGGATTGTTCAACTTTTATCTATTGGGGAAAAGGCAATAAAAACATCACGGTGGAGATGAAGATTTTGTCTTTTGACGGAGAATATCTTTCCCTGGAATTGCTGACCGGTGCATTGGCACAAGATCCATTCGGGTTATTTGACTCCATTGATTTTAAAAGGGAAAAGTGACTAACTCGTAACGCCTTGTTCCGCCTCGCAGCGGCTACCGCCTCAAGCGGGATTAGTCGCTGATGTTTAATTATGAAAATTTGAATTGAATTGATGAATCAATTCCAGCGACTAAAGTCGCCGCTACGAGGCCGTTACGATCCGCTGTTAACATCTCCCCCATTCTGCTATATATAGGTATAAAACCATTAAACATGAAAACATTTGCTCTCATCTGCACTATCTGCTTGATCGCCCTGACTCCTTCATTGATCCACTCCCAGGGAGAACTCTCCCTATTCATTGGCCATAACCCATCTTCCAAGGTATACAACGGCGCCATTGGGACACATACAGCCCTTCAATACAATATAATCACCGACCAGATCTTATGCTACGGCATTATCATCCAGGATTCCAGGTTTGCATCGGCCCGATCTACCGGAAATGCCCACATTTCCTCCTTTAATGGTTTTGTTTCCCTCCCAATTATCCAAAACTCCAGAATAAAACCCTATATCAAAATGGAACTGGGTGCTGCCTATGCCAATTCCGGATTTACACCTGGCCTGGAATCCCGAACCACATCATCTGCAGCCAATCCAGCCAAATTCGTCAGCGCCCAACTCGCACCTGCCTTGGGTACACAAATCCTGATCTCCCGGATATTTACCCTACAGGCAGAATACAAACGCACCCTTCATTATGCACATCCTTTAGTAGCAGAGGGAGGTTACAATTTCGGAACCTTTGATCTCGGGATCTCCTATAAATTTTCGAGCCCGGGTAATAAAAAACGATCCTATGCCCGCAACTCCCGCACCCGATGTGTAACCGACCGTAAAACCGGAGCCACCAGCTGTTTTAAGTTCAGATAACCCCCGCTCTTCTTATCGGCGTCTCGAACCATAACCATCGGGATTAGTCGCTGGTGACTTCAGTTACTAAAAAAAATCCATAATCATGAAAAAACTAATCACTTCTCTTAATCCCTTCACCTCCTTAGCCTCGGTCACCATCTGCGTCTCTTCTCCGACCCCCTCGTAGCGGCGACTTCAGTCGCTGGTGACTTCAGTTACTAAAAAAAATCCATAATAAAACCATAATCATGAAAAAACTAATCACTTCTCTTAATCCCTTCACCTCCTGTGCCTCCGGCACCATCTGCGTCTCCATCTCCGACCCCCTCGTAGCGGCGACTTCAGTCGCTGGTGACTTCAGTCACTATTAATAATCCAATCAAAAACCCATCATCATGAAAAAAATCTTCTTCCTCTTAATACCCTTTATCCTCCTAACCTCCTGTGCCTCCGGCACCATCTGCGTCTCCATCTCCGACAAATACATCAAAGGCCAGCGCAACAAATACGTATCCGATTACTCCAGATGCCCCTCTTGCTCCAAACAAGGATTTTTAGGTAAGTGAATTATCCATCGCGCACTTTAACGTATCCATCAAAATGCAATCACCCAAATTTCTTAAATTTAAGTTATGAACCTCTTTGTCAGCCTTTTACCTGTTTTCTTTCAGTTGCTTTTGGGCTTGGAGGAAGGTAATCGCTCAAATAATTCATCAGAACTCCCAGTCTCCGCCCCAATGATGGTCTGTGACAGAAGATCAGATTCTTTGGAATTGGTGAAGTTTTATAATGCCACTGGTGGACCAAACTGGTGGAAGAAATGGGATTTAAAAATGTCGATGAATACTTGGTTTGGAATTAAATTAAATAATGAAGGTTGTGTTTCGGGTATCTTATTAAATGATACTTTATATGAATCAGGGCGTACTGGGAATAATGTGACAGGCTCCTTTGTACCATTAAACCTTCCCAATTTGAAAGACCTTAATCTCGTGAATAATCACATATCAGGGAATCTGTTTGATTTGGAAAACTTGAGATCCCTCGAACTTTTAAACATATTTGGGAATCCATTTAATGGAAGCATTCCAAATTTCGATTTGCCTTCGCTTAAGTTATTAGCTATTAGCAGAAATAATTTGACTGGAAGTATTCCAAAATTTGACAAACTTCCCAAACTGGAAGTATTGGAAATAGCTTATACGCAAATTAGTGACACAATTCCAGATTTTGATCTGCCCAGTCTTGTAGGATTATATTTACATAGCAATATCTTAATTGGCAAAGTTCCAAATTTTACTAACCTTCCAAATCTTGAAGTACTTGAATTATATGGAAATCGCTTGACAGATACAATCCCAAATTTTAATAGTTTGCCTCTCCTTAAGACTTTGTGGTTAGGTGGTAATCAGTTATCTGGAACTATTCCTAATTTTATTAACCTACCAAATCTTGTAAACTTAAATATTGATAATAATATTTTAGATGGTCAAATTCCTGAGTTTGATAGACTATTAAAACTTCAAAGTTTAAGTATCAGGTCAAATAAACTTGTAGGACCATTATCCCCTTTTTCAAAATGTCCTAATCTAATAGAAATTAATGTATCGGATAATGAATTAAGCGGATATGTTCCTGATTATTCCATATATCTTCCTGCTGTATCATCTATTTCAATAAGAGATAATAAATTTTCATTTACCGGAATAATACAAAATGCAAAAAAGATCCAATTTCACACAAAGAAAACTAGCATTGGAGGATCCCCTGACAGTTTGCTTTATCACCCCCAACAAAAAATCTACTCTGACACCACCATCACGATCTCGCCCAATACCAACTACATCCTTGATCTCCGCATAGACGACACCGTCACTACCAGCACCTATTACTGGTATAAAAATGATACACTCATCGGAACCATCAAAGGAAGTAATAAACTGCCATTTACTCCATTTACCAGCAATGATGCCGGCACTTATACAGTAAAGATTACTAATCTATTGGCTCCGCAACTGACTTTGGAGAGTTGGCCGATAAGGTTGATAGCTGCACCTCAATTGATTTGTGACAGACGATCTGATTCACTAGAACTGATCAATTTTTACAATACGACTGGCGGGCCTAAAATTCCAGGCAAAATCGATACTGGTTGGACAACTAAATGGAATCTGTCAAATCCTATGAATACCTGGTGGGGTGTCACCTTAAATAGCAATGGTTGTGTAGAAAAAATTGAATTAAGTAGCTCAAAAGGTCCTTGTTGTGATGGAAATGGTTTAATAAATCAAATGCCGGATTTAAATCTTCCTTACTTACAAACGCTAAACGTGACCAGTAATAAAATAACGGGTCAATTACCGAATTTTAATTTACCGAGTTTGGAAAATTTAATTTTTCAAACTAACGAACTTAAGGATACCTTGCCGATTTTTGATAAAATGCCGAATTTGAGGTTATTAAATTTATTTCAAAACAACATTGGCGGCAAATTACACACTCTTGCTAATTTAAAGAACTTAGAGGAATTGTCCCTCTGGCATAATCAACTTACTGGTTCTATCCCACAATTGGATCTACCCAAATTAAAGAAGCTTGATATAAGTGGAAATTTATTTTCAGGCACGATACCAAATTTTAGTAAAATGCCTTTGCTTGAACAGTTCGATATTTATAATGGACACTTGATAGGCCCATTGCCAAATTTTATTAATATGCCAAAACTAAAAATATTAAATGCTGGTAATCAAAACATAAATGATACGATACCGGATTTTACTAATTTGCCTGATTTAATATCTCTAGATCTCCATTCGAATTTATTTACAGGAAACATTCCAAGGTTGAAAAATTCATTTAAGCTTGAGAGTTTAGATTTGAGCTATAATTATGTTACAGGAGTCATACCTGATTTCAACAAATCACATTTAAAATTGTCTGAATTAGCTTATAGTGTAAATAAATTTACATTTCAAAGCATGATTCATAATCTTAGCTTTAACAAGAATCATACTGATTTCGTAAATAGAAATTGTCCGACTTGTACGTATGATACTTTGAGATATGCACAACAACGCTTAATCTACTCAGACACCACCATTAACATCCCCTCATGCACCGACTACACCCTTGATCTGAAAATCGACGACACCGTCACCACATCCACGTATGCCTGGTTTAAGAATGGGGTTCCGGATACCATCATCAAAGGAAATAATAAACGGAGATTTACCAATTTCAATTCGGCTCATGTTGGAACATATACAGTAAAGATCACTAATCCACTGGCTCCCCAGCTTACTTTGGAAAGCCATCCCATACGCCTGGCGGTTGGAACCGGGCTTTGTTGTGACAGGAGATCGGATTCACTGGAATTGTTAAATTTTTTTAAAACCACCGGTGGGCCAGACTGGACAAATAAACAGGGATGGGATGACCCGACTAAGCCGCTGACTATTTGGTATGGAGTGAGTCTCAACAGTATGGGCTGTGTACAAGCTATCAATCTCAATGGCAATAAAGTCACTGGACAAATGCCGAATCTTAACTTACCGGGATTAGAAACACTGTCGTTACAAAATAATTCCCTGAAAGACACCATTCCAAATTTTGATAAGTTACCGTTGTTGATCAAACTTGATTTGGGATTAAATCCCTTTACCGGTGCTGTTCCCGATTTGGCAAAATGTCCTCTGCTCGAATATATAAGTTTCAATAATTGTCTCTTGCGTGGAACTATTCCTCCATTTAGTCATCTTATTAACCTAAAATTCCTTGCATTAGCTGCAAATAGAAATGATCTCTTAGGATCTGGTTTAACGGGTTCTCTACCTACCTTTACACAAAACACAAAACTGGCTGAACTAATAGTAAACGACAATCTTCTTGATGGAAATATTCACAATTTCAATTTGCCAAATCTGAAAGTTCTTTTTCTACACAGGAATAAATTTTTCGGCAATATTCCATCACTTTCCAAATGCACATTGCTCGAAAATTTTGAACTTGGGACAAACCGCTTAACAGGCAAATTACCAGACTTTGGTTTTTTCCCAAAACTCGTAGCATTTACAATTAATAACAATTTGATTAGTGATACTCTGCCTCGGTTTAAGTTAAATCCCCTTCTATTAGAGCTTTGGTTGCACAATAATTATTTTACCGGAGATATGGTAGATTTTGAAAAAGACAATCCTTCACTCCGGCGTCTTACACTAGATAGCAACAAACTGACTTTCAAGAACATTATTGATAATCTGGCAAAAAATAAAAATCTGGTAGAGGTAAAAAACCAATGGTCGCAGAGTAAGTTTTCATATGCCCCTCAACAAAAAATATATGCCGACACTACCATCAATATTCCACCTTGTACTGACTACACTTTAGACCTTAAAATCGACGACACCGTCACTACCTCTACCTATACTTGGTTCAAGGATGGATCTCCATTTATGCCGCCAATAAAAGGAACTAATAAACTAACCTTTAAAAATTTTACCTCTGCAAATAACGGCACCTATACCGTTTCAATAACCAATCCCCTGGCACCTCAATTGACCCTGGAAAGTCACCCCATACGATTAACCACCAGCGGTGCCATGGCAAGTATCAATAATCCCAGGGATACCTCACTCTCTTGCGGACTTTCGTTTACCCTGCGACCTATCAACGGGCAAAACCTAACTAATCCAGCCTATTTCACCGGATCGGGACGGACTGGTACCCAATATAACGCAGGACAGGTCATTACCACGTCAACGATACTTTATGCGCACTCCGGGACAGGCAATTGCGCAGACGAGGATACCTTTCGGATTTTGTTTGTCAATCCCGATTTTATTCTTCGCCCGGATACAACAGAGGTTCAACACAAAAAGCCTGCTCCATTTGGTGTCCTGGCCAACGACCAGATTCCTGCCGGACTATCCCCCACCATTACTATTGACCAGCCTCAAAATGGTAGAATTATTTATTCTCAATCAACTGGTCAAGGCACCTATACTCCTAATGATAACTTTTCGGGAAAGGAAGTACTTAATTATACGGTATGTATCATCGGATGTCCCCAAAACACCTGCAAATCATCAACCATTACTTTTGAAGTGGAAGGGCCCTGCGGCGACCGCAACAGCCTGGTCCTGCCCAATATCATTTTCCCAACGGGATCAGGCGCCAACCGCTTTTTTATTGTTGAAGCCATTACAAAATGCCCTAATTCCTGGGGGCTCAAACCGCATAAGCTCCAAGTATTCAACCGTTGGGGAGATCTTGTATACCGAAATGATAATTATTTGAATGACTGGACCGGGACGAATACGGCGGGACAGCCGTTGCCGGAAGGGACGTATTATTATTTGCTGGATCTGGGATCGGTAGCGGCGCCGATAAAGGGGTATGTGGCGATTGTGAGGTAGGCTCGTAGCGGCGACTTTAGTCGCTGGATCCGATTTATCGGATCGGTTTTTATGCATTTATTTGCTTCCTGGTCGTAAGCCCAGCTACGAATATCCAAATAAATAATCACCTCTTCCTGTTAACATCTTCTTATTCATGCAATATACCTGTGCAGCAGGATAATCAAATCATCCTTGTACTGCACTATTAGGTTCATGAATAAATAACTGACTTATGAAACAAGTATACCTACTTAAATACATTCTATTGATATTGTTTGTGTCTGGAATTCAAACGACTAAGGGTCAACATGAAATTTATAAGCAGGTAAAAGAATTTCGCGTTGTATATGGACAATCTGGGAAAAGTGCTGATCTATTTACCAGGCAACCTCATAGCTTGCGGTCGGCCAGGGTAATACAAGCTGTCAATAAATCTACCCTGCTTAAACTGAATACTTCTGAGTTGAAAAAACTACATCAATCTAAAAATGCTAAACTTGAATTGACGCTCCCCTATGAAAAAGGGCATTTGGAACTTGAGCTTATCCGTACAGAATTGTTTACCCCTGATTTTAAAGTGGTCACCAGCGAGTCAAATGAATTACCTGTTGCGGTTCAGCCTGGTATATATTACCGGGGTATCGCAAAAAATGATTCCAATACTTTAGCCACCATCAGCATATTTGAGAATGAAGTGTTGGGGATCATTGCTTCTGATCAGGGAAATATTGTAATTGGCAATTATGATAAAAATAAAAAGGATGAGTATATTATCTATAATGACCATGATCTGACAAAGCCATTTATATTCGATTGCCAGACTCCCGAGGTTGAACACGGAAGTCAGCTGGCAGAAGAAATCCGCAAATTAGCGGCACAAAAAAATTTAGAATCAAGGGCCAATCGATGTGTAAGATTGTACCTGGAGCTGGATTATACCCTGGTTACCGAAAAAGGAGGCCGGCAGGGGGCCATTAACTGGATCACCGCCGTATATAACCAGATACAGGCATTGTATGCCATTGACGCCGTATCCTTTGCCATTTCTGAAATTTATACCTGGACTACTCCTGATCCTTATGATGATTCTACTACTATTGATGCATTGAATCGATTCTGGGATAATCGACCAAACTACAATGGCGATCTCGCTCACCTTATTTCACGTGGCGAACCTTCTTCAGGGGGGATTGCCGCCGTTGATGGTTTATGCAATGGTCGAGGATATGCATATAGTTGGGTTGGTGATAGTTATAAAAGTTTCCCTACCTATTCCTGGACTATCAATGTGCTTGCCCATGAGACCGGTCATAATTTAGGATCACCACATACCCACAGCTGCACCTGGCCTGGTGGGGCTATCGATGGGTGCGGACCAACCTATAATCCTGATTATGCAGATGATGCCTGTCCAATCGGGCCAATACCTGCAAACGGAGGGACAATTATGAGTTATTGTCACCTTTTGAGTACAGGCATCAACCTAAATAAAGGTTTCGGACCACTTCCTGCAAATCTGATCACAAACAAGATCAATGCAGCGAGTTGCCTGAGTTCCTCCTGCATTATTAATGTAGCTATCCCCTCAAACATTACCGCGTCTGATGGCACTTTTACTGATAAAGTAACTATAACCTGGACGGGTACTTCAGGAAATTATTTCCAGGTTTATCGGAATACCACTAATAGTAACAGCGCGGCAACTGTCTTGTCAGGCTGGCAATCCAGTACCAACTATAATGATTTTACTGCTAATGCAAATCAGACTTATTACTATTGGGTACGAGCCGCTTCCAGCAGCAGTGGAGCCAATGTAAGCGGCTTGAGTGGATCGAATTCAGGCTGGAGAAGCGCTATCACGGTGACGGTGCCTACATCAGTGATTGCAACTGATGGAACTTATACCGACCGGGTGGCGGTAACCTGGACAGGTACTTCCGGTAACTATTTCCAGGTATACCGGAATACAACTAACAACAGCGGTACAGCGACTGCCCTTTCAAGCTGGCAAACCAGTTCCAGTTTTAATGATTATACCGCGACTGCAAATCAAACGTATTATTATTGGGTACGCGCTGCATCCAACAGCAGTGGTGTCAATGTAAGTGGTTTTAGTGGAACGAATTCCGGGTGGCGAAGTGCTATTACGGTGACCATACCAACTTCAGTGTCTGCAACGGACGGAACCTATACCGACCGGGTGGCGGTAACCTGGACAGGGACTTCCGGTAATTATTTCCAGGTTTACCGGAATACAACTAACAACAGCAGTACAGCGAGCGCTTTGTCAGGCTGGCAATCCAGTACCAGCTATAATGATTTTACTGCTAATGCAAATCAAACTTATTATTATTGGGTGCTCGCTGCATCCAATAGCAGCGGAGCAAATGTGAGCAGCTTTAGTGCATCGAATTCAGGGTGGAGAAGTGCTATAACGGTAACAATACCAACTTCAGTATCCGCCACAGACGGAACCTATACAGACCGGGTGGCGGTAAGCTGGGCGGGTACTTCCGGTAATTATTTCCAGGTTTATCGAAATACCACGAACAATAGCAGCACAGCAACATTAGTGTCAAGCTGGCAAACCAGTACCAGTTATAATGATTATACCGTCAATGCAAATCAAACTTATTATTATTGGGTGCGTGCTGCATCCAATAGCAGCGGAGCAAATGTGAGCAGCTTTAGTGCATCGAATTCAGGGTGGAGAAGTGCTATTACAGTAACCATACCTACATCAGTATCTTCCACGGACGGAACCTATACAGACCGGGTGGCGGTCAGCTGGACAGGAACTTCCGGTAATTATTTCCAGGTTTACCGAAATACCACAAACAACAGCGGTACAGCGACCATTTTGTCAAGCTGGCAAACCAGTACGAGTTATAATGATTATACCATCAATGCAAATCAAACGTATTATTATTGGGTGCGCGCTGCATCCAATAGCAGCGGAGCAAATGTGAGCAGCTTTAGTGCATCGAATTCTGGGTGGAGAAGTGCTATTACAGTAACCATACCTACATCAGTGTCCGCCACGGACGGAATCTATACAGACCGGGTGGCGGTCAGCTGGGTAGGTACTTCCGGTAATTATTTCCAGGTTTATCGAAATACCACGAACAACAGTAGTACGGCGAGCGCCTTGTCAAGCTGGCAAACCATTACCAGTTATAATGATTTTACTGCTACTGCAAATCAAACTTATTATTATTGGGTGCGCGCTGCATCCAATAGCAGTGGTGCCAACTTAAGTGGTTTTGGCGGATCGAATACAGGCTGGCGAAGTGCTATAACGGTGACCATACCTGCTTCAGTGTCTGCAACGGATGGAACCTATTCCGACAGGGTGGCGGTAACCTGGACAGGGACTTCCGGTAATTATTTCCAGGTTTACCGGAATACCACTAACAACAGCAGTACAGCGAGCGCTTTGTCAGGCTGGCAAACCAGTGCCAGCTATAATGATTTTACTGCCACAGCAAATCAAACCTATTATTATTGGGTGCGCGCTGCATCCAACGTCAGTGGAGGAAACCTCAGCAGTTATGGTGGGCCAAATACGGGATGGCGGAATGTTTCAAGTGGATGTGCGACACCATCAGGTTTAAAAGCCACTCAGATCACGCCTTCCAATTGCACATTGACCTGGAACCCAGTAAATGGAGCCTCGCAATATACCCTGTGGTATCGTAATGGGAATACCTGGGTGCAATTTGGGACTACTACCCAAAGTTCAGTAGGAGTCGGTAATATGTCCTCTGGCTCCCAGTATTGTTTTGCTATAAAAGCAGTGTGCAGCAGTACATCGAGCAATTTTACAATCAGTATTTGTATTACTACCTTAGCGGGTTTACAAAACAACAGTCAGTCCAATATTTATCAATCTTTGCCTGACGTGATAAATACTGAACATAAAGTTGCCGAATTTTCCTTGTATCCCAATCCGGTGAAAGTTTCATCCGATTTTTTTATTAAATATTATTCTCCCGATCAGACCTCTGCCAGAATTCAACTCATAGATGTTTCCGGGAAAACCATTGACAGCTATGATCAGCCAATAAACGCAGGTGAAAATAAGGTAAAGATGGTGGCACCTATTAATGGCGGCATATATATTCTGCGGGTGATCACAAAAAATGGTGAATTATCCACCACTAAATTGCAAGTAAATTGATTTTTTTGCTTCCTCGTAGCGGCGTCCCGACCGATCGGGATTAGTCGCTGAAATTGAGTTATCAATTCGATTAATTAAATTTATGATCTCTAGCGATTAAAAAGTGATCAAACCGATCCGATAAATCGGATCCAGCGAACCGCTACGAGGTGCCTGCCATAAATGACTTACTAAATATATACTTATCCTGTTAACTTCATTTAATCCTGAAATGAAAAACCTGTTTAAATTTAAGGAATGAACCTCTTGTATTCACTAATTATAATGCTTGGGCAATTTCACGAAGTATCCATTATGTCGGAGTTTGTTTCAAATAAACAATATCCAATAAGTATTACTGAAAAAGGCTGCCCTGGAGCAGAAGCTGGAACATTCAGAATCACAAGGAACCCATCCAATCAAAGTCCTAATCTTAGATATTTATGTTTTGGGGACGAACTCAGCATTATTCATAATAGAGATGCAAATTTGTCAGGAGATCCAAAACCATTGACCACCCCGGGGATAGGATATGTTTTTTACGATTGTAAACCTACTGTAGATGGACCCAACCTAGCCACGGTAATCAATGATCCCTGTTTAAATAAAAAATCACCCATCCTCATCAACAATATTCCTGTAAATCAAACACAGGGTATGTGGATATTCAAAGGAGATATTAATGGAGATATTCGTTACGATCAGTTTAGAAATGACGGTTTTTTGCAAAATACCTATAACAATGGCAAACCCGTTCAATTTTGGTTTGCACCAATTACCCTGGATCAATTCACCACTGATAATAGACCACAATTTGAAACCGATGTCAATGGAGAGCCGGGGCCTTGTATTGATGTCAACATTGACTCTGCTTTTTCAGTGGTTTTTCTTAATGAAATCCAGGTATCCAATATAACAGGCCGCAATGGAGGCCCGGGAAATTATACCGGAACAATGACAATTATGGGCGGCCTCCCGGAATTTGATGGAAGTAATTACCCTGCAGTGCGTATAGAAAATATTTTTGACCCCACAAAGACAGGCCGCATAACTAACCTTCCTGCTTTACATGGTAAACCGATAACTTTCACTGTACCTGAACCAGGAAGATATCAAATCACTATGGATGATGGCACAGGATGTACTTTGACTCAACGACTATTAGTAAACATATCTGCTGACAATGGATTGTTAAAATTAAATTGTAAAGATGCCAAGGTAGGGGAGTCCATTTGTGTCCCAATTACAGTTAGTAAAATGAAAGAACTGGCAGCTGCCCAGTTTACATTAATATTTAATCCACAGGTTTTAGAATATGTCCGGGCTCAGAATCTGAGTCCAAAGTTGAATTCCGATTTATCCCAAACGGTTTTTGATAATCAAAAATCAACCGGAATCATTAAATTTTTATGGTTTGAACTCAATCTATCGCCAAAGGATTTTTCAGCAGAAAGTGTACTGATTGAATTCTGTTTTAATGTAATAGGGCCGCCAGGTCCCCATGAATTCAGGATTACCGGTTCACCCGTAACCCTGGAATTTGCTGATATCGGAGGCAATCCATATCCATTAGGAGAAGGAAATGGGAGTATATTTAAATGCAATAGTATGATTTCACTGGGGTCAAACCTCGATGCTTATTTTTCCCAATGTGGTCAGACTATGTTTGCCACTATTTTTGGTGGAACAGGCCCATATACTGTAAAATGGGAACAAGATGGAAAGCCTGAAAGTACTGTATTTAATCGGTTTGATCAAAGCAGAGTAACTGATACTCTGATGACCAGCCAGCCCCCAGGACGATATTTCATTTCGGTAACAGATTCGACGGGAATCAATATAAAAGATACTATCAATCTTAGGCCTGGCCTGACCAACCTGAGCATCAATACAGGTCTTCGTGAGAGTGCGAGTTGCAAAACCAATGATGGGCGCATTTTTGTTACAGCATCGGGTGGAACCCCGGATTACAGGTTTCAATGGAGTAACGGCTCCGTAAGCGATAGATTGACACAGTTGAGCGCAGGCACTTATTTCCTTACTGTTACTGATGCACAGGGTTGTACTAAATCTGATAGTGTCTCCATTAATCAGGTAAATACAGTAGCTGCTATTTCAATACAAAGGAATCCAACCTGCTCAGGTGTTAGAGATGGTCGGATTTTGCCGGATTTCAGCCGGATTAGCGGGATTCCTCCATTTTCAATCGAATGGCAAGGGGACGGAATTCAAATTGGAAATCAATTTACCGGCTTGGGAAGCAATCCAAGCAGATTAATAATAACGGATTTTAAAGGATGCTCTGATACGGCTTCTATTACACTTGCTCCTGCAAAGAAAATCAACATTCTTGTTGAAGGTGATAATCCAAAATGTAATGGAAATACTGATGGAAGATTAAGAATTACCAGAAGTTTTTCAGATGGAAGTGCTATGTCTAATGATAGGGTTACTATAACAAATTCGATTGGTATAACCATCAGCGATCTGCTTCGTCCTGCCATTTTTAATGATCTGAGATCGGGACTTTATCAAATAAATATTACTGATACTTTAAATTGTGCTATAGATACTTTTATTATTCTAACCCAGCCACCAATTTTTGATACTGCCGCAGTGTTTGTAAACCTGGAATCGTGTTTCCCTGGAAACGATGGCAGAATAGAAATTAAGTTAAAGGGCGGAACACCACCGTATCGATATACCTGGAGTGATATAAACACAAATACCAATGTCAGATCGGGCCTGAGTATAGGGGACTATAAAGTAACCATAACTGATGCAAATAATTGCCGGGCTGTTTTCGATTCGTCGAACTTATTAGCTTTTTCTATTAATCAAACTGGAAAAAAATCAATCCTGGCGCTCCAATCAGATACTCTAAAAACAGGATACCAAAAATCTAAAGAATTCGATATTCTGTTAAACGACAGCATTTTAAAAGGAGCTTCGGTCAACGTAACCATTGAAGATCCCCAAAATGGATCTATCGACTACTCAAAAACCACAGGCAAAGGCACATATACGCCGAGGCAAAAATATTTTGGTAAAGAAATTATCCATTATACGTCATGTGATCTGGGCTGTCCCGGAGCATGCCAAACATCAACCATTGAGTTAAATGTAGATGGTCCCTGTGCTGATCGCAATAGCCTTGTTCTCCCCAATGTGATCTTTCCCACCGGACCAACCGGAGCAAATAAATATTTCTACGTTGAAGCACTGGATAAATGCCGGGATGCGTTTGGTCCCAAACCCACCAAACTATTGGTCTACAATCGATGGGGGGATCTTGTATTTCATACCAACGACTATCAAAATAATTGGGATGGAAGTAATATTAAAGGGAATCCATTGCCCGAGGGGACGTATTATTATTTATTGGATCTGGGATCGGTGGCGGCGCCGATAAAAGGGTATGTGGCGATTGTGCGGTAGGCTCGTAGCGGCGACTTCAGTCGCTGGAATTGATTTATCAATTCAAATTTCAAATTGCGACAAGTAAGCAATCAAAGCATTTTGATGTCTTAACGGCTTACTGATCGTAAGCCCAGCGACTGAAGTCGCCGCTACGAGGGGCTCTAGGTATTCAACCGCTGGGGTGACCTGGTATATCGAAATGATAATTATTTAATTGATTGGGCCGGGACGAATACAGCTGGGCAACCTTTGCCGGAAGGGACGTATTATTATTTATTAGATCTGGGATCGGTGGCGGCGCCGGTGAAAGGGTATGTGGCTATAGTAAGGTGATTGGTGATTAGTGGGTGGTGATTGGTTGAAATTGTGCAATACACTTTTGCAAAACTGATTAAAAGGTTAAAAGTGTGATTGCTAAATTAAAATTATGGGCATTAGTATTTGGAATTCCAGGCCCAACGGCACGAAGTCCGCATCCCGTCACTAACTATGCACTGGGAGCTTTGCTTTTAGGTAACCCAACTGTTTTGAGTATATGATTCGCTTCTTTTACTTTTTTTGGGAATAGCACTTTATCAGCAAGTTTATCTAGCTTCCTATTGATTTTTACGATGGGTACTTTTGATTTGTTTAGTTCTTTAATAGTCATGAGTTCAAATTTACCGGTTTTTTCGTTTAATTAAAAATGCTTTATACTCTGTGTTTTTACGAAATTCATGC
>Ga0138256_10003325_pt1 | contig 17106 bp, 14 predicted proteins | sample KNB2016incub_MG_FD_105486 | JGI IMG/M metagenome (GOLD analysis project Ga0138256, IMG submission 105486) | Active sludge microbial communities from wastewater in Klosterneuburg, Austria - KNB2014incub_MG | ecosystem: Engineered > WWTP > Activated sludge > Unclassified | place: Austria... | reverse complement strand
GTGCGCACGCTCGAGTAGTGCGACGGATCGGCGGCGCCGACCACCGCGGAGAGAAACTGCGTGACGCGCGTTGCACGCGCCGCCTCCTCGCGGGCAATGCTGGCCTGGCGTAGCGCCAGCGTTGTGCCTGCCATGAGCGAAATCATCGCGATCGAGGTCCCGGCCACAACCGCGCGCCGGCGCTTGACGAAGGAGGCGACGCGATAGCCCACCGTGTCGGGGCGGGCCGAGACGGGGAGCCCCTTCAGGTATCGATGGAGATCCTCGGACAGGGCCTCGATGCTGGCGTAGCGACGCTCCGGTTCCTTGCGCAACGCCATCATCACGATCGCGTCGAGTTCGCCGCGCAACTTGCGATGCAACGCGCCCGCATCAGCAAGGCCCGACGACCGCGCGTGACTGTCAGTTGCCACGACGCTCGGGAGTGGCGGGACAAACTCGGCGAGCGTCGCGCGCACCGCCGATGCGGGGAGCGCATCGACGTTGTACGGCGCCACGCCGGCGAGCAGGCGGTAGAGCACCACCCCCGCCGAGTAGACGTCGGTGGCCGTCGTGATGTCGTCGCCGCGTGCCTGTTCGGGCGACGCGTACGCGCTCGTGAGCGGGACCAGTCCGTCGCGCGTCACGCCGTCGTCGTCGGCCGCATCGGGGAGGACGAGCTTGGCGATCCCGAAGTCGAGGAGCTTCACCACCCCGTCGCGCGAGACCATGATGTTGCTCGGCTTCAGGTCCCGGTGAATGACGAGCTTGCGATGCGCGAACTGGATCGCCGCGCACGCCTGGCGAAAGAGGTCGAGGCGCTGGTCCACCGTGAGGCGCTGCGCCGTACAGTGTCGATCGAGCGGCTCGCCATCGACAAACTCCATCACCAGGTACGGGAGGCCATGTTCGGTCGTCCCGCCGTCCAGCAGGGTGGCGATGTTGGGGTGCTGCAGCCGAGCCAGGATCTGTCGTTCGCGAATGAGGCGACGGGTGAGCGTCGGGTCGGCCAGCCCGCGCCCCAGCGTCTTGATGGCGACGCGCCCCTCGTAGGTCTCGTCGTCGCGCACCGCCTCGTACACGGCGCCCATTCCTCCCTCGCCCACCTTGCGCGTGACGACGTACGCCCCGAGCCGGGTCTGCGGTGCCAGGGGATCGGAGAACCAGGCGCCCGCGGCGCGCATCGCGTCGCCCGCCAGCTGCCGCGCCCCCGATTCTTCCCACTCATCGCTCGCGCGATCGAGCGCACTCAGCAGGCTCTCGACCTCCTCGCGCAGCGCGCGGTCGCCCGCGCAATGGCGATCGAGCATCGCCCCGCGCTCGTCCGGTGGCGTGGTCAGCGCCTCGTCGAAGAGGTCCCGGACGGCGCGGAAGCGCTCCGGCGACAGTTGTGGTCGCGAGTCGGTCATGCCGCCCTGGCTGATCCTGCGTCCTGCCCGGTTCCGGGGACCATCCTGCTCGCGGCCACCGTGTCCACGTGCCGCCTCGCCTAACGCTGCCCGAGCAGGCGGGCCTCGATTGTCTCGGCCATCGCACCGGCATCGACCGCGGCAACATCCGTCAGGATGATGATCGACACGTGTTGCTCCGGGATGCGCACCCAGGCGCCCTGCCGACCGCCGTCTGCGGCAAACACGCGATAGCGCGTCGTCCCGGCGACTCGATCCATTTGCCATCCCCTGGAGCCGTCGATCGGCGCGCGCGCGGCCCCACCCTGCGCACTGGCACTGCGGCTGTACGTCGGCGGATGCTCCAGGCCGAGCGACACCCGGTAGAGCTCATCGACGCTCGACCGCACCTCACCGCCCTCGGTGACCGTGGTCCGGCGCAGCCCCACGGGCGAGCCGGCCCGTTGCGAGAGGCAGCGGCGTAGCGGCGACAGCGCGGCCGCGCTGTCGCCGCCGCCCGCAGTCGTCGGCGTGTCGGGGAGCTGGTCGCAGATCGACCGGAACACCGAGGACATCTCCCCGAGCGAGAACAGCGGCACCGTCGTGGTGGGCATGTATCGCGCTTGCGGGGGAACGCCGAACGATCGATTGGCGATGACCTTTCCCTGCCGCGCGACCAGCACCGTCGCCTGGCCGGCGCCCGCAGCGGAGAACCGGGCGAAGAGGCTGTCGACAAAGGCCGGCGTCACGCCGCTACCATCGCCCGCCCGCGCCATGATGCGACGCGCCCCCAGGTCGTACACATCCCCCGGCTGCAGCGTCAGGAACGGCTTCCCGTCGTCGTTGGGATCGGTGCCATTGTAGACAAAGCCCTTGCTGCGCCCGACGATGGTCCCGGTGTCGCCGCGGATCACCCACGCCGTCCCCTCGTCCTCGGAAATGCCGAGCAGCTGCGGATACCGGGTGATGATCGAGTCGGCCAGGTCGGGCAGGCGTTCACGCGCGACGACGTGCTGGTCGACCCCGACGCCCCGCAGGTAGGCGAACCCTTTCTGGTAGCCGGGATGGTCCATGATCATGTTGTTGTTGGACGGGGCGCCGCGCACGAGGAAGTCGCCAAGGATCGACGCCCCGGCCGACGAACCGCCCACCACGCCTCCGCGCGCCAGCACCTCGTTGAAGGCGCCCTCGGTTTTGGTGCCCGCATAGGCATCCACCAGCCGGAACTGACGCCCTCCCTCGAACCAGATCCCTCCCGCCTGCCGGATGACGGCGACAAACGAGTCGCTGTCGGCGACACGCCGGTCCTTCGTGAACAGTGTGCGGATGTTACGGGCGCCGGCCGCCTTCCAGCCGCGTGAATTCGGCCCGTCCACCGGATAGGCGTCGGCGCCCCCGGCGTTAGGCACGGTGAGGATGAGGGCATCGGGTCCGCCGGCTGCGTCGATGAACGCCCGGTAGATCTCCGGTCCCATCGAGCCCCCGCCCACCACGATGATGGTACCGCGTGGGGGGCCGACGCGAGGTACGCCAGGTGTCTGGGCCGCTCCCTGCACCGAGAGCACGGCGGGCATCAGGACAGCGGCGGCGAGGACGAGCGCGGCGAGTCGCATGGGCACGGACGGGAGAGGGGAACGGGAGAAGCTACGCGCCCGGCGGCAGGCTGCCAGCCGGGGTGACGCCGGACCGCCGCGAACTCGCCCCCGATTTCTCCCCCGAACTCGCCCGGGAACTCGCCCCCGGACTCGCGCCACGTGGACGCCGTCACGCCTGTTCGCGAAACTCCTCCGAAGCGATGAGCCATCCCATGGAGGTGTGCCGCCAGCGAGCGACGTACCTCCCGCTGCGCACCTGCTCGAGTGCTCCCCCACGCCACCGCCCTTCCCAGCGCCCGCGCTCGGTCGCGGTCGTTGGCGGATCGTGCACGCTCACGTCGTCCGGCTCCCGCACGTAGCCGAGGAAGGCGCGCTCAGCGAACTGCTCGATGAAGGCGCGCCGCGAGGCCTCACGCCCCGTCAGCCGCGGCCCACCGGCCACCGCAACAGAGACGTCGACCAGCATGCAGGCGACGACACCGTCCACGTCGCGTGCCGCAATCGCCCGGTTGGACGCCGCACGCTGGGCGCGAATGGCCGCCGCCGGCGTCGTGGTATGGTGCATGTCGCCAATATCAGGGATAATTGTCGCCAGCAGAATGGTCGCCGCGATTTCCTCGACTGCCCAGCCCTCCGCCCTGCATGCGCCCCCCCCAGCTCAAGGAGCGCGAGATCCAGGTCCTGCGGCTGCTGGCCGAGGGGCTGAGCGACCGTGCCATCGCGTCGCGCCTATCGCTCGCGCCCGAGACGGTGCGCTGGTACAATAAGGAGTTGTACGTCAAACTCGACGTCACCAGCCGGACGCAAGCGGTGCGTCGCGCCACGGCGCTCGGGCTGCTCGACGTGCCCGTGGCAGTCCGTGCCGCGTCTCCAGCCGCGGCGTCGCCCGTGCCGCGCTCGCCCATCCAGTACGTCGAGCGCGGCGGCGTCTACATCGCCTACCAGACCGTCGGCCGTGGCCAGGTAGACCTGCTCTTCGTGCACGGTTTCCTGTCGCACATCGAGATCGCGTGGGAGGAGCCGGAGTACGCGGCCTTTTTCGAGCAGTTGGGGCGCATGGCGCGGGTCATCCTGTTCGACAAGCGGGGCATTGGACTCTCCGATCGCACTCGCGGGGCGCCGACCCTCGAGGAGACGATCGGCGACGCGCAGGCGGTGCTCGATGCCGTGGGTTCCACCAGCGCCATCGTGATGGGAACCTCGGAGGGCGGGGCGTGCTCCGTGCTGCTCGCCATGCAGCGCCCCGAGCGCGTGCATGGGCTCATCCTGGTCGGGACGACCGCCAGGGTCGCGCGAACCGGTGACGAGCCCGCGTGGGCGGTCCCTCGAGCCCAGTTCGACCAGCGCATTCAGCAGTGGCAGGACACGTTCGGGCAACCGCAGGCCCTGGAGCGCTTCGCACCATCCCGTCTGCACGACGCGCGCTTCGCCGCGTGGTGGTCGCGTATCCTGCGGGCCGCGTCGAGCCCGTCGGCGATCCGCGCGGTACTCGAGGTCGCGCGCGACGTCGACATCCGATCCCTCCTGCCGCAGGTGCGGACGCGCACGCTCGTGGTGCACCGCACCGACGACCGGCTCGTCCCCGTGGACGCCGGCCGCTACCTCGCGGCGCACATGCCCAACGCGACCCTGGTCGAGCTGCCTGGCGCTGACCACATCTACTTCGTGGATGCCGACCCGCTGCTGCACGCCGTGGCCGAGTTCATCGCGCGACCCGACGACGTGCCCGCTCCCTCGAGTTGGCTGGCCGTCATCCTGCACATGAGCGGCGCCGGCTCGCATCTCAACGACGAAAAGCGACAGATTCTGGGCGACTTCGCGCCGCGACACCTGCGGGTCACGCCACACGGCTGGACGGCGCTCTTCGAGACACCAAGTCGCGCGCTCGCGTGCGCGCGCCGCCTTCGCGAGTTGGGCCGCGGGCTGGTCGGCGCGATGTCGCTGCACATCGGTGAGTGCCGGATCGCCGACGGGATCCCCATCGGCGTGGCGCACGAGGTGGCGCAGCAACTCGCCGGCCTCGCCAACGGTGGGGAGATCATCGTCTCCGAGACGCTGCGCGACATTCTCGCCGGCTCCGGGATCCCGCTCGAGCGCTTCACGCGCAGCCCGTCGGCCGGCCACGCGCCGGCGCCATTCGGCTGGCTCGTCGCCGACTGAACGGGGCCCGGGCGCGGACGCCATCGCCGCCCCTCACCGTTTTCCCCCCAAAAGCGTGGTGCGGACCACCCACGCGCCCGCCGATGTTCGCTGCCGTCCGACCGCACTCACTCGCCGTCAGGAGGCACTACACATGCGGACCCTCGTCGCCGTTTTCACCCCCCTTGCCGCTGCGCTGATCGGCTGCAGCGATGCCACCTCGTCCCTGACAGGAGGCCTCGTGGAGATCACCATCGAGCAGGCGCTCACCAGCCAGACCACCTCGGCCGGAACGTTCCAGATGAGCGGATCGGTCGTCGATGCCGGCAGCACGATCGAGGAACTCACCTTCGGCGGACCGCTCGATCGCTCCCCGGTCCCCGTGACCTTCGTCCGCACGCTTACCGGTCGGCAGGGGACGCTCACGTTGCGTGGATCGGCGCGCATCTCCTTCACCAGCCCCACCGTCGGGACGCTTGACGGGGAGTGGACGGTGGAGGCGGCCACCGGGCAGTACGCGGCCATGCGCGGCACCGGGACGCTCTCAGGACGCGCCGACTTCGGGACGACCCCGCCCAGCGCATCGCTCGCCTACAGCGGGTCGGTCAAGAAGTAGGGTGACGTGACGTCGTGCGCCGGGTGTCCCGCACTCCGGCAGCACGACAGCCGAACACTCAGCGTCGTTCGCGTCACCACCGGGCATCTGCGCGCGTCCTGTGCGCCGACGCGTGGATCCGACTAGATAGAAGGCCGCCACCATGACCGCCTTCGCCTTTCGCACTGCCCACGACCAGGGCTCGCCCCGACTCGGCTGGTTCACCACGCCACACGGTGTCGTGGAAACGCCGGCCTTCATGCCGGTCGCCACGCACGGCACCGTGCGTGGGCTGACCATGGACGAAGTGCGCCGCGGTGGCGCGCAGATGGTCCTTTCCAACGCGCTCCATCTCTACCTGCGACCGGGCGATGAGGTCGTGCGCGCGGCCGGTGGCGTGCAGGAGTTCTCCCGGTGGCGCGGACCGATGCTCACCGATTCGGGGGGATTCCAGGTGTTTTCCCTCGCCAAGCACCGCACCGTACGAGAAGAAGGGGTCGAGTTCCGCAGTCGCATTGACGGCTCGTTGCATCAGTACACGCCAGAGAAGGCGATCGGGATTCAACGCAACCTGGGCGCCGATGTCATCATGCAGTTCGATGAACTCGTGGCGGGCGACGCCGATCGCGCGACGGCGCGTGCGGCCATGGAACGCAGCCTGCGCTGGCTCGACCGCTGCCAGGCGGAGTTTGCCCGGCTGGCCATCGACGATCCCGGTGCACCGCAGGCGCTCTTTCCCATCGTGCAGGGGGGAACCGACGCCGAGCTGCGCCGCGCCTCGATGGCGGGCATCCTCGGTGCGGGCGAGTGGCACGGCATCGCCATCGGCGGCGTGTCGGTCGGCGAGCCGAAGCCGTCGCTGTACGAGGTGCTGGAGCTGTGCGACCCCGTACTCCCCCGCCAGCTGCCGCGTTACTTGATGGGGGTCGGATTCCCCGACGACCTGCTCGAGGGGGTACGGCGCGGCATCGACCTCTTCGACTGCGTGGTCCCGACCCGGCTCGGTCGACACGGCACCGCGTTCACCCCAGACGGCACCGTGCAGATCCGGAAGGGGAGCTTCCGCACCGACCGGCGCGCGCTCGTCGAGGGATGCGGCTGTGAATGCTGCACGCAGTACGATCGCCAGTACCTGCGTCACCTCTTCGTCAGCGAGGAGATGCTCGGCCTTCGGCTGCTGTGCCTGCACAACGTCTGGTTCCTCACGACGCTGATGGCCGAGGCGCGCGCGGCGATTCGTGAGGGAGCGTTTGCGACGTGGAGCGACGGGTGGCTGGCACGCTATCGGGCCAAGGGCGGGGGAGGTGCTGCACCTGACGACGAGGAGGGCGCGCCGACGTGAGCCGTATCGGTGTCGTGATGCAGGGGCGGGTGTACCGCAACGAAAAAGGGCGCCGTTAGGCGCCCTCTCCTGCCGACCGCGTGCGGCTGGCCATGACCGTGTTACGACTTGGTGACCGGCTTCACCTTGGCGCCGAAGAGCTCGGAGGCATCGTACATGGGGTCGTCGTACGCCGCTGGGAGCGCCAGTTCCTTCACCTCGACCCCGGTGACCGCGCCGAACACCTGGCGCTCGAACTCCCGCGTGACGACGCCCGGACCCATCGTGGGTAAGGCCTCGACATGCTCCGCGTGCACGTCGTTCAGCAGGACCTGCCTGGCAGCCAGGTCCACCGTCCCGACTCCGACCGGAACCAGCAGGTGTCCGGCACGGCCGACCGGCGTGACCGCCAGGTAGCGCAGCTTGTTGTCAGCCTGGTGCAGCATGAACCGGTCAACCGTACCAAGCTTGCTGCCGTCGGCGAGCATCACATCCCAGCCGCGTACATCGATCATCGGTGGTACAACCTCGAACTCCTCCACGTCCCGGCCGGCCACGAGGGTCGACGCGGCAGCGCCAGAAGAGTTAGGGTCGGTCGCAGCATTGTTCGTTCCCTTATTCATGCGCATTCTCCGTGAAAGGGTGATCGAGAGTCTTGTGGGCCGCTCGCGCACGCCCTGATCGCTCCCCAGCGCCCGCTGTAGGGCAGCTGTTCCGAAGCTCGATTCCGGGCGAGAGCAGTTGTGGGCGGCGGCGGCCAACGGTGGCCGAAATGGAACGGCGTAAGCACCTGCCAGCATGGCAGGCGTTCAGCACACCTGCTCGGCGTGCACAGTCCAGCATAGTAATATATACAGTTTGTACAATTTGTCAATGCCTACAGATCGAAAAACCTCGCCGTTTGCCGCTGGATGTCGCAGCGGCGATCTTTCGGCATGACCCCCGAGCGACGATTCACCGACGACGAAGCGGCGGCCATCTTCGACCAGGCCGCGCGCGACGAACAGCGCGTGCGCTCCGAATCGCCGCGCGCGGAGGGGATGACGCTCGCCCAGTTGCAGGACATCGGGCGCGAGGCAGGGATTCCTGCGCACCTGGTGGCCGCCGCCGCCAAGTCGCTCGATCAGCCGGCCCTCGGCGCCCCGCGCCGCTTTCTCGGGCTCCCCATCGGCGTCGGACGCACCATCGAGTTGGACCGGAAGCTCACCGACCCGGAGTGGGAACACTTGGTCGGCGAACTGCGGGAGATCTTCGAAGCCCGAGGCGCGGTGCGATACGACGGCGCCTTTCGCCAATGGACCAATGGGAATCTCCAAGTCCTGCTCGAGCCGACCGCGACCGGACATCGCGTGCGCATGCGCACGACCAACGGAGGCGCCCGCCCGCTCATGACCGCGGGGCTCGCCCTCTTCGGCATGGCAGTGGTGCCGGCTCTTATCGGCGCCTTTGCCGGAGGCCTCGACGCCAGCATGATACGCAGCGGCGCGATGCTGTTCGTGACCGGAGCGGGGACTTTTGCGGTCGGCGCGCTGCGGCTCCCGGGCTGGGCGCGAGTGCGACAGCAGCAGATGGACACCATCGCTGAGCGCCTCCTGCTGGTGACGCGTATGTCGCCGATCGAGCCGTCGGCGCTGCCGTCGGCCGCGCCGAGCGCGCTCCCACCACGTGCGCCAGCATCCCTGCCGGCCGCGACCGAGGAATAACGGTCCTCCCCCGGCAGCGACGCTCCACCCTTCCCCGACACGCGCGACGCTCATGGACGCCGAATCTCCCATTCACCTGGAGCGCCTGCGAGCGTGTCCCGAATACAAGGTGGCGATGCTCCGCATGGGGCTCGCCGCCAGCAAGGACCAGGTCCGCTTCGATCGCGCACCAGGCAATACCGACTACTGGCCGCCCCTGCTCGCCCTGCTCGACCGCCTGCAGCAGACCGGCGAACCCGCCGAGGTGCGGGAGCCGATCGAGATCTACGATCGACCGTGCCTGCTGATCGCCACCTCGCTGACCCCGTCCCCGATCGCACCGTGCGCGCTGGCCGTGGTTGCGGCTGACGGTGAGCACGTCGAAGTTCTCGCGGAGCGGCTGCGCGACGTCTGTCACGACTACTGGTACGGGTCGTACTTCTGGAAGTAGCGCGCCTGAATGCAGGGCGGCGTCCCCATCGGCCACTGCCGAAGGAGACGCCGCATCGCACCGGTTCCTGGCGCGCTCGCCCGACGATCACCGATCGCGGCTCACGGCCACGGCAGCGGGATCACGGTGAACCGCGACCGCTGCGCCGGGTCATCCTGGCCGGTTAAGTAGCGGGCGATGTCGCGGCGGGCGCTGGCGACCAGTGCCTCGTCCGCCGCCGTGGCGCCGCGCATGGCGGCCAGCCGCGTGTCGAGGCGCGTCAGCTGCAACTCCGCGCCGGCCCGGACGTCGGCCAGCGCCGCCTTGTCGCCGGCCCGATCGAGCAGCGTATTGAGCACCACGCGCCGCACCACGCGCCGCAGGGCCGCCGAGTTCGGGTCGCCCGCGCCGGCGTCGCTCCCCCACGAGCGCTCCACCACCGTCCCCAGCACGGCGTCCAGCGTTGGCAGGGTCGCGTTGCGCGCGCTGAACTGCACCACGCGCGCCAGCCGCTCCCGGTGCATGATCCCCTCGACCACCTCGGTCGCCAGCCCGCCGGCCAGCGAGAGCTGGTCGAACGACGTCCCCCCCGCCGACCCGATCCACTCCGTATCGCCGTCCCCACCAAACGGGACCGGCGGGATGAGCGCCATGACGCGTTCCGGTACCGCGAGCGCAGCGGGCTCCAGCGCGTCCATCACCATGCCTAACGCGCGCTGCTGCTGTGCCGCGGGGACGATCATGGTCGGCACCTGCCCGTCGCCGCGCATGGCGTAGCGGAAGTCCATCCCGCCCACGTTCTTGATGAGCCCCTCCAGCGAGTAGCGGTGGTGCAGGTACACGTGCGCGAACCGCATGTTGAGCATGAAGAGCGGCTCGCCGGGCCTGATGGCGCGTTCGTCGAACCTGTCGATCGCAATGCGGCGCACCGCCGACGTGCGCTCGACCGCGTCGAACATGGTCGCTCCCTCCACCCAGCGCGTCACCTCGGGAATGGAGCCGTTGGCCCCGGCATCCTGGTCGGCGACGAAACGCACGTTGCGGTCGAGCATCTCCTTCACCGTTCGTGCAAGCCCGGCGCGCTCCGCTGCCGCATCCGGGTACCAGCGATAGCCATAGCGAATCGCCAGCGAGTCCCACGCCCCGGCAAACGGGGCGTAGGCCTTGGACAGGTCGAGCGTTCCCTGCGTCGACACGGTGATGAGCGGGAACGGGTAGTCCATCACGCTCGTGCGCCCCTGCGCATGGGCGATGTAGTTGTGCGACAGCCCGATCGTATGCCCGATCTCGTGCGCCGCGTGCTGGCGGCGACGGCTCATGGCGAAGTCCTCGGCGCTCACGTTGAGCCCGTTCGGCCCCGCGGCGGGGAGCAGGCCGGCATATATGTTGTAGTCGATCAGCGACCGCCAGGCGTCCATGCGCACCACGGTGCGCAGGATCTCGCCGGTGCGCGGGTCGCTCAGCGACGGCCCCACGCTGGGGCCCGGGGCATTCCGGTGGATCCAGTACATCATGCTGTATCGCGCGTCCATCGGGTCGGCCCCGGCCGGCAGGTCGCGCACGCTGAAGGCGTTCCGGAAGCCGGCCGCCTCGAAGACCTTCCCCCACCAGTTGCCCCCCTCGCGCAGCGCGGTGCGATACGGCTCGGGAATCCCAGGGTCCAGGTAGTAGACGATCGGCTGCACCGGCTCTACCAGCTCACCGCGCTGATAGGCGGCCGGGTCCTTCGGGACGAGGCGCCAACGGTTGATGTAGCCGTCGCTGTACGAGGCGTCGAAGGGGCGGGCGAAGTTGAGGAAGCGCGGGCCGAAGAAGCCGGCGCGTCCGTCCGCCGTGCGCGGCCCCCAACCGTCGGCGCCGGGGAGGGCGACGAGGGAGTGATGCAGCTCGAAGGTCGGCGATGCGGCGTCTGGCGCCGCGCGACGCAGCACGGCCCCGGGGTTGTCCACGCTGAAGGTCAGCACCGCGTGGATCTCGGTGTTGCGCGGAAAGCCGCGCGTGCGGGTCTCATCGATCCAGCTGCGGTTCTGGTCCACGCGCGCGTTGCCGCCCTGCGCGCGCCGCACCGACTCGGCGATGCCGTACGTGTCGGAGAGGAAGAGCGAGGTGGCATCGACCGTCACCACGCCGTTGGCCTCGCCCTCCACCGGAAAGGAGGCGATGACCGAGGTCGGAAATGCCTCGCGCGCCGCCCGCTGGCCGGCCTCGTCCGCGCCTAACGCGCGCACGCTCCAGTTGTCGCGCTGCAGCAGGACGCGCTTGCCGCGCCGCTCCAGGCGGACCACGGCGCTCCCCCCGGTCTGCCCACGATCGAGCCCGAGCGCCCCGACCCCGCCCCCGGTGGCCAGCACCGTCTGGTGCAGGAAGTCCGCCCCCATCCGCTCGGGGGTGATCTCCAGCAGGACCTTGTTGCGGTCCGGATCTACCCGGACGCCGATGAAGGGAGCGGCCTGTGCGGCGAGCGCGGTGGCAGCGACCGCGCTGAACATCGCGAACGAACCGACTCGCACGGCACAACGAACGAAGGAGCGCATAGCGGGGGGGGAGGCGGGGAAGGACGAACGGACGCGGCGTCATGCGACCGGAGCTTTGCGGGTTCCGGCGACTGGGTCAACTCGTGACTTCAAACGGGGCGGAGGGACAAAGTGTTGTCGGCCGAGCCGGCGCGAGGGGTGGTAGCGCCTGTTCGTCGGGCGAACCGGATGCCATGTTCCCCGTATGTCAACTCGCCGCGATTTCGTGCGCAGCGCCGCGCTGGCTTCGGCCGCCTCGCTCGCCGCCACCGTCCCCGCTCACGCTGCCCCGCTCTCCGCACCCCTCGGGGTACTCCCGCTCGAACCGCTGGCGACGCCTCGGGGGCGCCCCGAGGATGTCGCGCGCGATGAGGCGTACTGGCGCCGAGTCGCCTCGCGATACCGGGTCATGGCGGGGACGACCAACATGGAGGCCGGCTTCTTCGGGATGATGGCCAGCCCCGTGCTGGCGGCATACCACCGCAATATCGACCTCGCCAACGGCGCGAGCTCCTACTTCGCGCGACGCGACTTTCCGGATATCGCCCAGAAAGCACGAGAGCGAGTGGCGACGGCGCTCGGCGCCAAGCCGACCGAGCTCGCCTTCTCGCGCAATGCCACCGAGGCGCTGCAGGCGCTCATCGGGCAGTACAACGGGGTGAAGGCGGGCGACACGGTGATGTACGCCGACCTCGATTACAACGCGATGCAGTACTCGATGAACGCGCTCGCCGAGCGCACGGGGGCGACCGTTGCGCGCTTCGACATGCCCGAGCCGGCGTCGCACGACGCGATCATGGCCGCGTATACCACCGCCCTCGACGCCAATCCGCGCACCAAGCTCCTCCTGCTGACGCATTGCAACAACAAGACGGGGCTCATCACCCCGATCAAGGAAATCGCCACGCTCGCCCGTGCGCGCGGGGCCAACGTGATCGTCGATGCCGCGCACTCCTTCGGCCAGGTCCCGCTCTCGTTCGACGACCTCGGCGCCGACTTCGTCGGCCTCAACCTGCACAAGTGGATCGGTGCACCGGTTGGTGCGGGGGCGCTCTACATCCGTGAGGGACGGCTGTCGGCCATCGATCGCGCCCACGGCGACCCCGGCCCGCTCACCAGCATCGACTCGCGCATCCACACGGGGACGAGCCACTTCGCCATCGTGATGACGATCCCCGACGCCCTCGACTTCCAGGACGAGATCGGCGTGGAGAACAAGGCGGCGCGCCTGCGCTTCCTGCGCGATCGCTGGGCCATTCCGGCACGTGCAATCCCCGGCGTGGACATCCTCACCCCCGATGAGCCCGAACTGGTCGGGGCAATCACCTCGTTCCGGCTGCATGGGCGCGGCGACCGCGCGGCCAACCTGGCAGCGGCGGCCACTCTCGTGGACGAGTTCAAGTTGTTTACCGTGTACCGCAACGGACTGGCCAAGGGTGACTGCGTACGGGTTACGCCGGCGCTATACAACACCCCCGCCGATGCCGACCGGTTGGTCGCGGCGCTGCGCGTGATGGCGGCGCGCTGATCACCACACCTCTGCGTCCTCTGCGTCCTCTGCGGTTCAGAAGCTTTTTACCGCAAAGGTCGCAGAGGTCGCAGAGGTTGGGTCGACGACTCTCTCGATACTCGTAATCGTGCCTCTTTACGACATCGCCGCCATTCCCGGTGACGGCATCGGCAAGGAAGTCCTCCCCGAAGGCATCCGCGTGGTCGACGCCGTCGCCCGCCGCCACGGCATCACCATCGACTGGCACCACAAACCGTGGGCGAGCTGCGACTACTTCGTGCAGTACGGCGCCATGATGCCCGACGACTGGGAGGCGCAGCTCGCGCCCATGGATGCCATCTTTTTCGGCGCCGTCGGCTGGCCGGCGACCGTGCCCGACCATGTCTCGCTGTGGGGGTCGCTGCTCAAGTTCCGGCGGGCGTTCGACCAGTACGTGAACGTGCGCCCATGCCGGCTGATGCCGGGGATTCCGTCGCCGCTGGTGGGGCGCGTGCCGGGCGACATCGACTTCTATGTGGTGCGAGAGAATACGGAGGGTGAGTATTCGAGCATCGGCGGGCGCATCTTCGAGGGGACCGAACGCGAGACGGTCATCCAGGAAACGGTGATGACGCGCATCGGCGTCGATCGCGTGCTGCGCTACGCCTTCGAGCTCGCCCAACGCCGTCCCAAGCGTCACCTGACATCGGCGACGAAGAGCAACGGCATTGCGATCACCATGCCGTTCTGGGACGAACGCGTGGCGGCCATGGCCGGCCAGTATCCCGGCGTGCGGGTGGACAAGTACCACATCGACATCCTCACCGCGCACTTCGTGCTGCATCCCGACTGGTTCGACGTGGTCGTGGCCAGCAACCTGTTCGGCGACATCCTGTCCGACCTGGGACCGGCGTGCACCGGGACCATCGGGATCGCGCCGAGCGCGAACATCAACCCGGAGCGCCGCTTTCCGTCGTTGTTCGAGCCGGTGCATGGCTCGGCGCCCGACATCGCGGGCAAGGGAATCGCGAATCCGATCGGGATGATCTGGTCGGGGGCGATGATGCTCGAGCACCTCGGGCATGCGGAGGCGGCGGGGGAGATCGTCACGGCCATCGAGCGGGTATTGGGCGATGCGAGGGGGCCGCGGACGCCGGACATGGGGGGGACGGCGGGGACCGGGGAGGTGGGGGGGGCGGTGCTGGCGGCGATCTAGGGGATCGAGAGGGATCTGCCTGCTAAGCGAAGCTCGCGGCTAGCCCTGAGCGGTTGCCTCGATTCCCACCGCAGTTCGCACGGGAGGGCGCGCCTCGCCCCTCTAGAGCGAATCGAATCGCACCTCCACGTGCACCACATCCCCATCCCCCTTCCCGTTCCGCACTCGCTTCGGAATGGCGAGCGCGGTCTGCCCGCCCTTGCCGCGCCACACGCTGGTGCGCCAGGTGTGTCCATCCACCGTCGCCACAACGGGCGTCCGCCCCCACGCATGGGTCGCCCGCGGGGAAAGGTCGTCGGGCACGCTGACAAAATGCCAACCCCCTACACCGGCATAGCGACACATCACCGCATCGAACTCGCCGCCGTAGCGACCGACCTGGGTCACCTCGTCGTGCTCCTGACCGGTCCCGCGCGAACCGTCCCGGGCGGACTTCCGACGTCGTGCCGTCACGTAGTCTGACGAACGATCTCGAGGAAGCGCTCCATGTCGGCGACCGAGTTGTGCAGGTGCGGGGCGACGCGAATCCCGGGGCCGCGACGCCCCACGATGACTTTCTGGCTGACCAGCGTCTTCACCAGGCGTTCGTCCCGCTCGGAATCGCCGGTCGTCACGTTCACGAACGCCGCGCGATGGGTTGGCGTCAGGTCGGAGTTGAACCGGAGCCCGGCGGCATCGCTGCCGCGGTGCAGGAAGTCGACCAGCGCGTTCGTGTGCGCCTGCACACGCGGAATCCCGACCTCCATCAACAGGTCGATGGAGTGCTCGAGCCCGATCAGCGCGGCGTTGATCGTCCCGCCGACCTGATACCGAGCCGCGCCCGGCAGCCAATCGATGTGCGGCGCGTCGTACACGGACGTCTTCATCCCCGCATGCCCCACGCGGTCGGGGGTGACCTGGGCGATGAAGCGCGGCGACGCGTAGAACGCCGCCGTCCCCGGGATCGCCATCAGCCACTTGTAGCTGCCGGCGACGAAGCAATCGACCTGAGCCGCCCTCACGTCCACCGGCACCGCTCCTACGCCCTGGATTGCGTCGACGATGCTGAGTGTTTCCGTCCCCTGGCAGGCAGCCCCGAGCCGGGCGATGTCGATGCGGTGGCCGGTGATCCAGTGCACCCAGCTGATCGCCACGGCGCGCGTGCGCGCGTCGATCGCGGTGAGCACCCGATCGAGGTCCACGTGTTGCTCGACTGGGACCTGGCGGACTGTAACGCCACGCCGCGCCAGGTGCAGGCACGGATAGAGGACGCCCGGGAACTCATTGGCCGGCACGACGACGTTGTCGCCGGGGCGCCAGTCGATGCCGTTGAGCGCCATCGCCATCACCTCGGTCGTGGATGGGACGAAGCCGACCGACTCCGGCGGCACGTTGAGCAGCTGACCGACCTTGGCTTGCAGCGCAGGAACGGCGTAGTCCTGCGTCCCCGTCTGGTAGAGATGGAACAGGCGCTGCCGGTCATCAAGGTGGCGGCGGAGCGCCACGCTGGTCCGCAGCGGGAGCGGCGACGACGCCGCGTGGTTCAGGTAGACACCGTCGCGCTGCGGCGCGAACTCGGTGGCGGCGAGCCGTCCCTCCTGGTTCATCCTCACGCTGTGCTGTGCCTCGCGGTCGGATCCGGCGCCACCCCCCGTGCGGTCGACGGCCGTCGATCCAGCGAGTGGCGGGTCGTCAGGCGCAAGCCGGGAGACACCGAGTCCGAGCCCAGCCAGCGCGGCGTGGCGGGAGAAATCGCGGCGAGAGAGCGGTTCATCCATACGCAGGGTGCCCGTGAGTTGTCGCGCCACCCGGCACCATGCCGAGCGGCATCCCGCCGCCCCAATGCTACCGCGCCAGCGCCGCCATCATACGCTTCCGCTCGGCCGTGTACGCCCACCAGACCTGCGGCGCATCGCCATCCATGAAGCGCGTGAGCGAGATCAATACGTCGAGCACGCACGGATCCTGCCGAGTGCGTGTCTTGTCGCATAGCGCGTCGTAGAGCGCGACCGGATCTCGTCCCTCGAGCTGCGATGGCGAGGTGATGCCGAGCAGCACGAGGTCGCGTGCGGTCTCCCTGCCGACGTTCGGGAGGTCGGTGAGCTTCCGAAGCCGCGTGCGATCGACCTTGGACGGATGCATATGCTCAGTCTCGAACCGAAGGTGCCGCTGCGCAAGGGCAGCGCAGCGGTGCAGATTCGCGGGATGACGCGACGCGGCAAATCCATCTCGGTCGAGCCGGATATCCCGGAAGAGGAGGTCAAGCCGCACGGGTGGCTCACGGGATGGGATCCGACGCCGGGGATTGTCTCGGTCTGGGCCGATGCCGTGGGCCACGCCACGGTCTGGCGCCGCCTCCCCGAAACCGGCGTGCTCGTTCGCGAAGCGGCGCGTTTTCGCCCTTGGCTGCTGCTCACCACGCTCGACGACTTGCGTCACCTTGGCGACGATCTCGTCCCTGCCGGGAGCGGAACGGCGCTGCATCGGCGCCAAGTCACGTGGCGCGAACTGTCGGGGCCGGGCGAGCTCCGCTATCTGGTGCGCGGGCACGACCTCGCCACGCTCTCGCACGCGGTGACCAAGGGCGCCTCCGAGCGACTCGGCCGCCGGGTGGGACACCTGCGCGAGCTCGGCGACGCCGAAGTTCTGTCCCTCCCCCCGGAAGAGCAGTACCTCGTCGCCACAGGGCGGACCTACTTTCGCGACCTCTCCTTCGATCAGTTGCAGCGACTGCAGTTCGACCTGGAGACGACCGGCCTGGACGCGACGCGCGACCGCAT
>Ga0138256_10003324_pt1 | contig 17109 bp, 13 predicted proteins | sample KNB2016incub_MG_FD_105486 | JGI IMG/M metagenome (GOLD analysis project Ga0138256, IMG submission 105486) | Active sludge microbial communities from wastewater in Klosterneuburg, Austria - KNB2014incub_MG | ecosystem: Engineered > WWTP > Activated sludge > Unclassified | place: Austria... | reverse complement strand
GGGCGCCTCGCCGCATGCGGGCGCTTCGCCGCGTACGGGTGTCCGGCCGCGTGAAGGTTCGCGTCGTCGTGGTCGGGAAGGTGCGCGACCGGGCCATGGCCGACGTGATCGGCGGGTACGAGCAGCGGGCGGCGCGCTACTGGCCGCTCGAGGTCATCGAGGTCCGGGAGGAACACGGACGAGACGACGCCCTGGTCAAGCGCCGCGAGGGAGACCGCCTGCGCGATAAGTCGGCGGGGAGCCTCGTGGTGGCGTGCGACGAGCGGGGCGATGCGGTGACGTCGACGGAGTTCGCGGACTGGTTGCAGCGGCAGCGCGAGGATGGGCGGGACGTCGCCTTCGTGATCGGCGGGGCCTACGGGTTGGACGCCGCGCTCCGGGACTCGGCGTCTCGCCGGCTGACGCTGGCCCCCTTCACGCTCCCGCACGACATGGCGCGCCTCGTGCTGGCCGAGCAGCTGTATCGGGCCGGGACGATCGTTAGGCGGGAGCCCTACCACAAGGCGTAGCGCCGGCGCGCTGGTCGCGGGGGGCCGGGCCCGAATTTCCCCCACGGCGGACTCGCGAAACCGGGGACCACCGGGCGAGATTTCCCCGCGGCGCGGCGACGGCGCAGCCGGGGGGTGATGGCCCCCCGGGTCTCATGGCAACACCCAGTGTCCAGCGATGCGATACGTGCAGTTCGATCGATGTACCACCTGTCGGGATAGGAACGATTGCGTCCACCTGACCGCGGTGCGGCGGCTGTCGGCCCGCGCGCGGAGTGGCGGTACGCCGGCGGACCGGGGTTCCCGGTGACGCGTCCGCTGATCGTCACCGAATCGCTCGGCGGGTCACCACTTGCCCGTCGGGTCGCGGAGGGCGTTGCGCCGCCGGAGTGGTACCTGCCGCGCCCCATGTCGGCCGATGCGTGGCGATCGCGTGCGGCCGACGTTCGCGAATCGACGCCCTCGGACTGGCTGGCCCGCCTCTCGCTCGCGTTCGGCGCCACCGGCGCCACCGGCGCCGCCCGCGCACGACTGGAACGGGTGGCGCAGGCTGGCGGTGTCGTGGTCACCACGGGGCAGCAACCCGGACTCTTCGGCGGGGCGATCTACACCTGGTCCAAGGCGATATCCGCCCTCGAACTCTGTGACGCCCTCGAGCGCGAGACCGGAATCCCTGCCGCCCCCGTGTTCTGGGCGGCGACCGATGACGCGGATTTCGCCGAAGCGAGCGAGACGTGGATCTCGGTCCCCGGCGGTGCCGAGCGGTTGGTGATGGCCGGTCGTGCGTCCGACGGACTTCCCATGGCGGACTATCCGCTTGGTGACGTGCAGGACTTGCTGGATCGCCTGGAATCGTCGGCCGGATCGGCGATCGATCCGGGCATTCTCGATGCGGTGCGACTGTCCTATCATCCTCGCGCGACCGTCGGTGGTGCGTACCTGACGCTCCTGCGCGTCGTCCTCGAGCCGCTGGGAATCGCCGTGCTCGATGCGTCGCACCCGACGCTGCTCGAGGCGGGGCGCCCGATGCTCACACAGGCGCTGACGCACGGGACGGCCGTGGCCGAGGCGCTGCGCGCACGCGGTGGCGGGATGCGGGACGCGGGACACGAACCGCAGGTCGCCGACGTCGAGGGGCTGTCGCTCGTCTTCGGGCGGGACCGGGGGCTCAAGGTCCGCATCCCGTTGCGCGACGCGCACGACGTGGCGGCGCGAGGCTCGAGTGAACGCCTCTCGCCGAACGTGCTGCTGCGCCCAGTCGTCGAGCGGTCGTTGCTGCCGACGGTTGCCTACGTCGCCGGGCCGGGCGAGATCGCGTACTTCGCACAGGTTTCGGCGGTCGCGACCGCGTTAGGCGCGCCCGTGCCGCTCGTCGTCCCGCGCTGGTCTTGCACGATCGTCGAACCCCAGGTCGAGGCGCTCCTGCGCGCCCGTGGCGTGACCCGAGCGGAGCTGTCGTCGCCACATGCGGTCGAGGGGCGGCTGGCGCGCGAAGCAGCACCGGCGACGCTTCGCTCGGCGATGGCTGGCTGGCGCGCGCGCATCGACGAGGGGGCCGAGGCGCTCGGCGAGGCGCTGGCGGCGGAGCCCGGGCTGTTGGTCCCGGGAATCGCCGATGCGACGCGACGCCAGATGCTGTGGCGCGCCGACCGGTTGGAGCGCCGACTCGGCGCCGCGCTCAAGCGGCGAGACCAGGCGATGCTGCATGACGTGGGGACCATGCGAGGGGCGCTGTATCCCGGGGGGACGCGACAGGAGCGCGCCCTCAACCTGATGCCGCTGCTGGCCCGTCACGGGATGGGTGTCGTCGATGCCATGCGCCTGGCGGCGCGTCGCCATGCGCAGGCGCTCGTCGTGGGCACGTCGCTCCCGGTCGACCCGGCGTGACGCGCCGGCGCGGCGTGCCCTCCGTCAACCCGGCGGATGCCGCCGCCAGCCGGCGTCCGGCGGCGCTGGTTGCGGTCGGCATCCTTTTGAGCCGGCTCGTGGGTCTCGTCAGGCAACGCGTCTTCTCCTATTACTTCGGAGCCGGCGATGTGGCCGATGCGTTCACGCAGGCGTTCCGCATTCCCAACATCCTGCAGAACCTGTTTGGTGAGGGGGTGTTGTCGGCGTCGTTCATCCCGGTGTACTCGCAACTGCGGGCCAAGGGCGACGACGTGGCGCGCCAGGAGGTCGCCGGCGCGGTGCTGGGCGTCCTGGCCTTCCTGTCAGCGATCGCGGTCCTCGCCGGCGTCGTCGCCGCGCCGGTGCTCGTTGGCGTGATCGCCCCGGGGTTCTCGGGGGCCAAACGCGACCTGACCGTGCAACTGGTCCGGGTGCTCTTTCCCGGGGCCGGCCTGCTCGTCCTGGCGGCGTGGTCCCTCGGGGTGCTCAACAGCCACGGGAAGTTCTTCCTGTCCTACGCCGCGCCGGTGCTGTGGAATGCCTGCATGATCGGGGCGCTGCTGGGCTGGGGCGGGACGGTGTCGCTCCCCCGCCTGGCGGTCCTTCTGGCCTGGGGGAGCGTCGCCGGGAGCGCCTTGCAGCTGGTGGTGCAGTGGCGCAACGTGTCGCAGGTGCTGGGGGCGTGGCGGGTCACCATGAGTACGCGCTCGCCGCATGTGCGAACCGTCCTGCGCAACTTCGCCCCCGTCTTCGTGGGGCGGGGTGTCGGGCAGCTGAGCGCGTACGTCGACTCGTTCATCGCGTCCTTCCTGGTGATGGGCGCGGTGACGATCCTCAACAACGTGCAGCTGCTGTACATGCTGCCGGTGTCGCTGTTTGGCATGTCGATCTCGGCGGCCGAACTCCCCGCCATGGCAAGTGTCACGGGCGACAGCGCCGAGATCGCCGAGCGGCTGCGCGAGCGCCTCGCGTTGGGATTGCGGCGCATCGCGTTCCTGATCGTGCCGTCGGCGGTCGCCTTTCTCGCGTTTGGCGACCTGGTCGCGCGGGTCGTGTATGAGGGGGGCGAATTCGGGGCGACCGAGGTGGAGTGGGTGTGGGGGGTGCTGGCCGGTTCTGCCATCGGGCTGCTGGCCTCGACCCTGAGCCGCCTGTATGCGAGCGCGCTGTACGCCCTGCGCGATACGCGCACGCCGCTGCGCTTTGCGATGATCCGCGTGGCCCTGACCACCGCGCTGGGATTCGCTGCTGCGCTGTGGCTCCCCACGGTGATCGACATCGACCCGCGCTGGGCAGTGACGGGGCTCACCGCGTCGGCCGGCGTGGCGGCGTGGGTCGAATTCGCGCTGCTCCGCCGGTCGGTCGCGCGCCGGATCGGCGAGGTGGCGATCTCGCCCGCCACGCTCCTGACGCTCTGGGGGTGCGCCGTGGCCGCCGCGCTCGCAGGGTGGGGGGTGCGGCTTCTACTCGGCGGCGTTTCACCATTCCTGATGAGCGGCGTCGTCCTGGCGACCTATTCGGCCGGATACGGCATCGCAACGCTGCTGGCTGGCATCACCCAGGCGCAGGCAATCGCCGGGCGGATGCGCAGCATGCTCCGCCGCGGATGAGGCGGCGACGCGTGTAGCTTTGGGTATGTTCGACGCTCCCGCCGCCGTGGCCGCCAAGCTGCCGCACCTTCCGGAGTCCCCGGGCGTCTACCTGTGGAAGGACGCGGCGGGAGCGGTGCTGTACGTCGGGAAGGCCAAGCGATTGCGCTCGCGGGTCCGGAGCTATTTCGGCAGCGATCACGTCACGTCGGTGAAGACGCAGGTGCTCGTGCGACTGATCGCGTCGCTCGACTCGATCGTCGTCCCGACCGAGGCGCATGCGCTGATTCTCGAGGCGAACCTGATCAAGGAGTACCGCCCGCGATTCAACATCGCCCTGCGCGACGACAAGTCGTACCCCTACATCAAGGTCACGCTGCAGGAGCCGTTCCCGCGCGTCTATGTCACGCGCCGCCTGGTGAGCGACGGGGCGCGGTACTTCGGCCCCTACACCGACGTCGGCGCCATGCGCCGGGCGCTGAACGTCGTCAAGCGCATCTTCACCGTGCGCTCGTGTCACTACGCATTGCTGGACGAGGTGCCCGATCGCCCGTGCCTCGACTACCACATCGGCAAGTGCAAGGCACCCTGCGTCGGGTACCAGACCGAGGCCGACTACCGCGGGATGATCGACGAGGTCGTGCTGTTCCTGGATGGGCGCACGGCCGACGTCATACGGCGCGTGCGCGACCGGATGCAGGAGGCGTCGGCGCAGCTGAACTTCGAGCGCGCCGCCGAACTGCGCGACGCGCTGCTGAAGCTCGACAGCCTCGAGGAACCGACCGTGGTGGTGCAGGTCGAGGGTGGGGACAAGGACGTGATCGGCTACGCACGCGACGGCGACGACGCCTGCGTGGCCATTCTCCGCATTCGGGGCGGCAAGCTGCTCGCGCGCGACCAGCGCTTCGTCGAGAACGTGGAGGGGGAGGAGGACCAGGCCATCCTTGCCGCGTACCTTGCGCGAGCCTACGTCGGCTCGCGCGAGCACGCGGCGGAGCTGATCGTGCCGATCGACTTCGACGACCGGGCGCTGCTCGAGGAGTCGTTAGGCCGGACGCGCGTGATCATCCCGCAGCGCGGGCCGCGCCGGGAGCTGGTGCAGTTGGCGGAGCAGAACGCGCGACACCTGCTGGAAGAGTTCAAGCTCGCGGCGTTCGAGGCCGAGGAACGGGCGGCGAGCCCCGTCTACGACCTGCAGCGCGAACTTGGGCTCCAGAAGCTGCCGCGCGCCTTCGTCTGCTTCGACATCTCCACAACGCAGGGGACCGACACGGTCGGCTCGTGCGTCTGGTTCGAGAACGGACGCCCGCGCCGCGCCGAGTACCGCAAGTTCAAGGTGAAGACCGTCGAGGGGACCGACGATTTCGCCTCCATGCGCGAGGTCGTCGGGCGCTACTTCGGCCGTCGGCTCGAGGAGCAGAAGCCACTGCCCGACCTGGTCGTGGTCGATGGCGGCAAGGGGCAGCTCAATGCCGCCCTCGAGGCGCTGCAGGCGTTGGGGCTTGGCGAGCTCCCGCTCATCTCGCTCGCCAAGAAGGACGAGGAGGTGTTCGTGGTCGGGCGGCGGGAGTCGATTCGCCTGTCGCGCCGCTCACCAGCGCTGCGCACCCTGCAACAGGCGCGCGACGAGGCGCATCGATTCGCGGTGACATTCAACCGGGCGCGTCGTTCAGCGCGGACACTCACGTCCGAACTGCTGCGCATTCCCGGGATCGGCCCAGGCAAGCGGCGCACGCTGCTGTCGGCATTCGGATCGCTGCAGGGGGTGCGTGACGCATCGCCCGAGGCGATCGCCGCGTTGCCGGGGTTCTCGCTGGCCGCCGCGTCCCGACTTGCCGCGTCGCTACGACCCACCGAACTTCCCACCTCGCGGCCCACCGATTCGCCCGCCGAGCTTCCTGCACAGGCGCCCGCCGAAGCACCGCTGCCCGACTCGGTCGATCCCGTGGCGTCCAGCGATCCTGCGGGATCGCCCGTTTCCGACGGAGACGACTCGTCTCCCGCCCATTCCCCCTAGTCGACACGACAGATGACCTCCTGGACGCTCGCCTGTTCTGCCTGCGGTCACCCCGAGCTGCAGCACGCCGCCGTCGGACTCTGTCCGCAGTGTGGCCAGCCGTTCCTGGCCATCCTGGACGGGGCAGCGCCGTCTCGCGACGCGCTGCTGCCGCGCTGGGACATGTGGCGCTATTCCCCGGCGCTGCCGTTGGCCGACGGCGAAGTTCCCGTCTCGTTAGGTGAGGGACTCACGCCGCTCTCCGATCAGCCGGCGTTGGCGTCGCTCGTGGGCGTGCGTCGATTGTGGATCAAGGACGAGGGGGTCAACCCGACGGCGTCGTTCAAGGCCCGCGGCCTGAGCGCCGCCGTGACCCGGGCCAAGGCCCGCGGCGTTCCGGGGCTGGTGGTCCCAACCGCCGGAAATGCCGGGGCGGCCCTGGCCGCGTACGCCGCGGCGGCCGGCATGTCGGCGCGCATCTTCGCCCCCGAAACGACGCCTCGCCCGATCCTGGACATCATTCGGGCCATGGGTGTCGATCTCGTCACCATCGACGGGCACATCGGCGACTGCGGTCGCATGAGCGTCGAGTATGCCAAGGAAACGGGGTTCTTCAACGTCGCCACCCTGCGCGAGCCCTACCGCGCCGAGGGGAACAAGACGCTGGGACTGGAGTTGGCCGAGCAGCTGGGATGGCGGCTTCCAGATGCCATCGTGTACCCCACCGGGGGCGGGGAAGGGGTGATCGGGATGTGGAAGGCCTTCGAGGAGATGCGCCGTTGGGGATGGCTCGACGCCAAGGCCGCGATGCCGAAGATGATCGTGGCCCAGGCCGCCGGCTGCGCGCCGCTCGTCCGGGCCGTGGCCGACGGGGCCGATCGGGCCACGCCGTGGGAGAATCCGTGGACGTACGCCAGCGGCCTGCGTGTGCCGGGACCGCTCGGTGATCGCCTCGTGTTGAAGACCATCAAGGAGAGCGGGGGCGATGCAGAGGCCGCGACCGAGGACGAAATTCGTGAGTTCACGGCTCGGCTGTCGCAGCTTTCCGGGATCGACGCGGCGCCCGAAGGGGGGGCGGCGCTCTTTGTCGCCGCCAAGCTGGTGCGACTGGGGCGACTCGCCCCCGAGAGCGAAGTGGTCGTCTACAACACCGGGAGTGGCGCCAGCTACCGGGCGTAGCGCGCTGCGGGAGTGTATTTTCTCCCTGTGACGACCGCCATCCTCGAACCGTTCAGCGGCATCTCGGGCGACATGATGCTCGGTGCCCTCGTCCACGTCGGGCTCGACCCGGCGTGGCTGAAGGCACTGCCGTCACGCCTCGGCCTGGCCGGCATCGAGGTTCGCGTGTCGGACGTGCAGCGCGGCATGGTCGCCTGCAAGAAGGTCGACTTCGATATTCCCGAGCAGCCCCACGGCCGACACATCGAGGAGATCCGCGCGCTGGTCGCCGCCGCGGCGCTTCCGCCGGACGTGCGCGCCGCGGCGAACGAGGCATTCACCGCGATCGCGGTCGCGGAGGGCGAAATCCACGGCATCGCGGCCGAGGAGGTCCACCTGCATGAGGTCGGGGCGGTGGACGCCATTCTCGACGTCGTGGGCGCGGTGTGGGGACTGCGTGAACTAGGCGTGACACGTGTGCGTTGCGGGACCATCTCGCTGGGCGACGGTTTCGTGAAGGGAGCGCACGGCGTGCTCCCCGTCCCCGCGCCGGCCACGCTGCGCCTGCTGGAAGGACACGTCGTTCGCCCCGGTCCAGAGGGGACGGGAGAACTTGTCACGCCGACCGGCGCTGCCCTGGTGAAGGTGCTGTCGTCGGGTCCGATTCCCTCGCGCTTCATTCCTCGCCGCAGCGGCTACGGCGCGGGCACCAAGGACTTGCTCGGGCGCCCGAATGCGTTGCGTCTCACGCTCGCCGACGACGCGACGGTGAGCGACGAAATGCTCGAGCGATTGGTGACGCTCGTCACTGACATAGACGACATGTCGCCGGAACTGATTGCCGGATGCGCCGACGTGCTGCGCGAGGAGGGGGCGCTCGACGTCGTGCTGATCCCTACGCAGATGAAGAAGGGGCGTGCGGCGGTGCGCTTGGAGGTGCTGGCGTCCGAGCGGGACGCCCGGCGCCTCGAGGACCTGCTGCTGGTGCACACGACAACGTTAGGCGTGCGGCGCGGAGCGGTGGAACGCCGTGCGCTCCCCCGCGAGGGACGGGAGGTGCAGGTGCTGGGGCACATGGTGCGGGTGAAGGTGGCCACGATGCCGAATGGTCGCACCCGCGGCAAGCCGGAATTCGAGGACATCTGGACCGTGGCGCGAGCCACCGGCCGGTCGCTGGGCGATGTCTCGTCGCTCGCGCTGGCCGCCGCGGAACGCGAGAACTGACAATGGGTAGGACCCACTTCGGCGCGCGTGGCGCGCCTCATCATGTAAGGAGAGATCGCATGACCCTGTTTCGCTTCTCGGCAGCCCTCGTGCTGGCGCTCGCACTTCGCCCGGCGTCAGGACTCGCGCAGGCGACCTGCGACGTCGACGAGAAGAAGCCGAACCAAGTGAAGGACGCCTCCAGCGCGCTGACGAAAGCGTCGCTGCCCATCGGAAAGCCCGAGGACAAGTTCAAGAACATTCAGCAGGCGGTCACGCTGCTGACCAAGGAGCAGGAGAAGGTCGTCTCGGCCAACCCGACCGGGTCTGCCTACGTGCTTGGTCGCGCGCTGAGTCTGTATGCCGAGCTGGCAATGGCAGCCGGCCGCGATAGCAGCATGATCGTGACGCGCTCTGCCGTGGGCTTTGCCACGGAGCCGACAGCCACGGTCGACCTGGTGGCAGTGGCCGACTCAGCCTTCGATGTCGTGGAAGCGGCGAATGCCGCGTGCAAGGAGGACATCGAGGAGTGGCGTCGCCGGATGTACGCGCCGCTCATCAATAGCGCGGTCAATGTCTACAACCAGCAGCAGACCGATTCTGCCGCCGCGCTCGTGCGGCGCGGACTGTCGATCTACGACGGCTATCGCCTCGCGTACATCGCCCACAACATCCTGGGGAACGTCCTGCAGGCCAAGGACTCCATGGACGCGGCCGTGTCGTCGTTCCAGACCATGGCGGAGCTGATGAAGGGCGACACCGCCCAGGTCGACGAGCGGAAGAGCGTCATGCTCAACGTCGCGCAGTTGATGATGTCCCAGGGTGAGTCGCTAGAAGGAGACGCCAAGGCCGCCAAGTTCGGCCAAGCGAGCACCTACCTCGAGAAATTCCTCGTCGAGTTCCCGAACGATCCGAAGGCGACCGCGGCGTTGGCGCGGGCCCAGATCGCCAGCGGCAACTCGGCGGCGGCCGAGAAGGTTTTTGCCGAGATGGTGAACAACCCGGACAAGTACGACGACGGCGCACTTTTCGAGGCCGGCGTCAACGCCTCGCGCGCCGACCGGCCAGCCGATGCTGCCGCGCTCTTCGTCGCGGGTTTGACGACGAACCCCGCCTCGCGCGACGGCCTGTTCAACCTGGTCGTGACCTACCAGAAGCTCGAGAAGTGGGACGAGGTCCCGGGCGTGCTGGAGCGCCTGCTTCGCGTGGATCCGGAGAATCCCGAGAACTACCAGCTCTGGGCACTCTACTACCAGAACGAGGCGAAGCTGCGGAAGGCGGCTGCGGAGAAGAAACCGGCGACGTCGCCCGAGGCCAAGGCGTACGCCGCCGCCAACGACTCGCTGCTCAAGTACTTCAAGCGCATGTCCGAGGCGCCGGTCAAGGTGACGTTCAACCTGTGGGCACACGATGACGCCAAGCACACGGTCGGCGGCAGTGTCGAGAACCTGACCGAGGCAGACAAGAGCTACACGCTGAACTTCGAGTTCCTCAATGCCGCCGGCGCCGTGGTGACGTCCAAGAGCGCTACGGTCGATGGTGTGGGAGGCAAGAAGTCGAAGTCGTTCCGCGTCGAGGTCGAGGGCGACGGCATCATCGCCTATCGCTACGCTCCGCTCGGAGGCTGAGCCTCGCCACGGGTCACCGGTTCAGACCGAACGGCGGCGTGGTCCTCACGGATCGCGCCGCCGTTGTATTGCAGGGGCACTCGAACAGACTCTCGATGTGCCGTGATGGCGAAAGTGTATGTCCTGCATTGTTATCGGCCCGAGCAACTGCTAAGTTCCTTGAGGTCTGCCATCCTTGGCGGGCCGCCGTGTTTCGGGGGAAGATCGCGCACCCGCGTCCTTCCCCCGTTCGTCTCTCGCCAAGCCATGGTTCGCGTAGCGCGCGTCGCTCCCAACAGCATCGCCCATGAACTCGAGATTGTCGCCGGGACGGAGATCCTCACCGTCAACGGGCGGGCGATCGATGATTTCCTGGATTGGGAGTTCCTGACCGCGGACGACGAACTGGAGATCGCGGTGCGCCTCCCAGGTGGTGAGGACATCGTCTACGAGATCGAGCGCCCCGAGGGCGAATCGCTGGGCGTGGAACTGGAGCCGCCGACCGTTCGGCGCTGCGCCAATCGCTGCGAGTTCTGCTTCATCGAAGGGCTGCCAAAGGGATTGCGCAAGTCGCTCTACATCCGCGACGACGACTACCGCCTGTCGTTTGCCTATGGGAACTTCGCGACCCTCTCCAACCTCAAGGAGCGGGACTTCCAGCGGATTCTCGAGTACCGTCTGTCGCCGCTGTACGTGTCGGTGCATGCGACCCCGTGGGAAGCACGAAAGACGCTGCTGAACAACCCGCGCGTGCCGAACATCATCGAGCAGCTGACGCGACTCGTGGCCGGTGGTATCCAGTTCCACGGGCAGATGGTGGTTGTGCCGGGGCTGAACGATGGCGACGTGCTGGAGCAGTCGTTCGCCGATCTCTGGTCGTTTGGCGAGGCGTGCCTGTCGGTGGCGATCGTCCCGGTCGGGCTCACGCAGTTCTCGCATCTCTACACCGGTCAGTCAATGGACCGCGAGAACGCCTCGCGGTTGCTGGAGTCCGCAGAACGCTGGGCGGCACGCGCACTCGCCGAGCGAGGCGAGACCTGGGTGTTCGGCGCCGATGAACTCTATCTCCTGGCTGGACGCGAGCTGCCGGGCCCCGAGCACTATGGCGACTTCGCCCAGATCGAGAATGGCGTGGGGTCGGTGACGTCGCTGCGCCAGCGCGTTGCTGAGGGAGCGCCGACGCTTCCACGCCTCGATGGCAAGCGCATTGGGGTTGTCACCGGGTTGGCCATGGGTGAGATCATGCCGCCGCTCCTGGCGCAGCTCGCCAGCGCGACCGGCGCGCAGTTCGAGATGATCCCGACCGTGAACTCTCTCTTCGGTCCGACCACTACCACGGCCGGGCTCCTGGTCGGGGCCGACATCCTGTCGGCGCTGCGTGATCGGCACGATCTCGACCTGGCGCTGATCCCCGCCGAGTCCATCAACGAGGACGGCATCTTCCTCGACGACGCTCGCTTCGTCGACGTGCGGGAATCGCTCCCGGTGCCGGTCTATCCTTCCTATGATTTTGTCGACGTGCTCCAACTAGAAGCAGGTGAAGCAGGTGCAGTCGTCGCTGGTTCGGCGAGGGCCTCGTGAGCCTTCCCGTTGTGGCGCTCGTCGGACGGCCGAACGTCGGCAAGTCCGCCCTCTTCAACCGAGTGGTCGGCCGCAATACGGCCATCGTCAGCGATGAGGCAGGAACGACCCGAGACCGCCACTTCGCCCGCGCGGAGTGGGCAGGGTCGGCGTTCTGGCTGGTCGATACGGGCGGCATAACCGATGACCCGCGCGCCGCCATGGACGTGGAAATTCGACGACAGGTGACGCAGGCCATCGAGGAAGCCGACCTGCTGCTGTTCGTCGTCGATGCCAGAAACGGGCTGCATCCCGTGGACCACCGGATCGCAGATATCCTGCGGCACTCGGGCAAGCCGTTCATGGTCATCGCCAACAAGGCCGACAATCCGAAGGCGACCGACTACTTCGAGTTCTATGAACTCGGGGCGGGGGATCCGATTCCGGTGTCGGCCATCAGCGGCAAGCAATCGGGCGATATGCTCGACGCCGTGGTCGCCAACATTCCCGAGGTCCCGCCCGAGGACGATGCGTCGCTCAAGATCGCGGTCATCGGGCGTCCCAACGTCGGCAAGTCCTCATTCGTGAACCGCCTGCTCGGCGAGGAGCGCCTCGTTGTGTCGGAGGTCGCGGGCACCACGCGCGACGCGATCGATACGCCGATGCGCTACCACGATCGCGACCTCATCTTCATCGACACCGCCGGGTTGCGTCGTCAGTCGCGCGTGGACGACGGCGTCGAGTTTTACTCCGCACTGCGGACGCGCCGGGCGATCGATCGGGCCGACATCTGTTGCCTCCTGATCGATGCCACCGAGGACCTGCTGAACCAGGATCTCAAGATCGCGACCCTCGCCTGGGAAGCCGGTCGGGGATTGATCCTCGTGGTCAACAAGTGGGATCTGGTGTCGAAGGATGACAAGACGGCGCACAAGTTCCAGAAGAAGTGCATCGAGAAGGCGCCGTACCTCGCCTTCGTCCCGTTCCTGTTCACCTCGGCCAAGACGGGCCAGCGCGTGACGCGCGTGCTCGACACGCTGCTTGAGGTGGAGACCGAGCGGCACAAGCGGATCACCACCTCGCAAGTCAACTCCACGTTGGAAGAGCTGGTCGCCCGTCGGCAGCCGCCGCAGGCTGCCGGGCGTGAGGTACGGCTGCACTACGCCACGCAGGTCGAGACGGCGCCGCCGACGATCGTGGTGTTCGGGAACAACACCGACGCGCTCCAGGAGCACTACATCCGATACCTCCACAACGGCTTCCGTGAGGCGTGGGGGTTCACGGGCAATCCGCTGCTAGTGCAGGTCAAGAAAAAGGCCGCGCCCCCGACCTGACATGTACGCCGCCGCGTGCCTCGTCCTCGCCTATGTGCTGGGGTCGACCCCCTTCTCCTACTTCGCCGGTCGCCTGCTGCAGGGGATCGACCTGCGGGAACACGGCTCGGGGAATCTCGGAGCGACGAACGTGTATCGGATCCTCGGTGCGACGGCGGCGGTGGCCGTCCTGTTGCTCGATGCCGCCAAGGGGGCCGTCCCTGTGCTCTACTTTCCGGCGCTGGCCGGCGTGGACGGCGCGGACGGGGTGTGGTGGCCGGTGGCGTTCGGCGTGACGGCGATCGTGGGACATGTGCGGCCGTATGGCGGGTTGTTCCGCGGGGGCGGCAAGGGGGTCGCCACCGCCTCGGGGGTCTTTGCCGCCCTTGCCCCGATTCCGTTTGCCGCGTCGTTGCTGACGTTCCTGGGCGTCGTGGCCGTGACGCGGTACGTGTCGTTAGGCTCGATGCTGGGGGCCGCAGCGCTCGCCGCCACGGTCGTCATTCGCGAGGGACCGCTCGCGCCGATGTCGCTCGTGGCCGTGGCGATGGGCACGTTCGTGGTCTGGACGCATCGGGCGAACATCGGGCGACTGCGCCGCGGCGAGGAGTCGCGTCTCGGGCGCCCCGGCCGGGTCGCGCGCTGATGCGGTGCGCCGTCATTGGCGGGGGCGCCTGGGGGAGCGCGCTCGCGCACCTGCTGGGGCACGGCGGGCATGACGTCTGGCTCTGGGCGCGGGAGCCCGACGTCGTGGAGCATGTGAACCTCACGCATGCCAACCCGCGGTTCCTGCCGGGCGCGGTGCTCGATCCGGCCGTGCGCGCCACGTCGTCCTTGGCCGCGGCGGTCGGCGGCGCCGAGCTGGTCATCTATGTCGCCCCATCGCACGTACTGCGTGCGGTGGTGCGCAGCACCGCGGAGTTCCTCGACGCGGGGGCGCTGGCGGTCGTGGCAACGAAGGGCATCGAGCGCGGCACGCTGGCCCTGATGACCGATGTCGTGCGCGAGGAGCTGCCCGGCCACGCGGTGGTCGCCCTGAGCGGTCCGAGCTTCGCCCTCGAGGTGGCGCGCGGCATGCCGACCGCCGTGGTCGCGGCGTCGGACGACCTCGCGCACGCCGAGGTGGTGCAGCGGGCGCTGAGTTCGCCCGTGTTCCGCGTCTACACCAACGACGACGTGACCGGCGTGGAGATCGGCGGGGCCCTGAAGAACGTGATGGCGGTGGCCACCGGGATCGCCGAGGGGGTCGGGCTCGGCCTCAACTCGCGCGCCGCCCTCATCACCCGGGGGTTGGCCGAGATGACCCGGCTCGGCATCGCGTTAGGCGCTCGCCCTGACACCTTCGCGGGGCTCGCCGGCATGGGGGACCTCGTCCTGACGTGCACCGGGGCACTCAGCCGCAATCGCGCGGTCGGCGTCCAGGTCGGTCGCGGCGAACCGCTCGACGCCGTGCTCGCGGCCACGGAAAGCGTCGCCGAGGGGGTGACCACCACCGACAGTGCCCGTGCCCTGGCGCAGCGTGAGCGCGTCGACATGCCGATCGTCATGGCGATCGGACGCATCCTGTTCGAGCAGCAGGCGCCGCGCGATGCCCTGGCCGACCTCATGGGTCGCGACTTGCGCCCGGAGCGCGACGCATGAGCGACGACATCGTGCAGGAGTTCTTCTCGATCGGTGATGTCTGTCAGCTGACGGACCTCAAGCCGCACGTGCTGCGGTACTGGGAGAGCCAGTTCCGGTTCCTCAATCCGGCCAAGAACCGGTCGGGCAATCGCGTCTATCAGCGGCGCGAGGTGGACCTGATCCACCTCGTCAAGCACCTGCTCTACACGGAGAAGTACACGATCGACGGCGCGCGGCAGAAGGTGGACGAGCACCGCAAGGGGGGCGCGATCAAGGTCGTCGCCCGCGAGGCGCTCGCCGTCGAGACGCTCGCCGAGCTCGAACGGGAACTGGCGCACCTGAGCGCCGTGCTGGACGGGTCCGTCGCTGTTCCCGACGCTGCTCCCGACGCTGTTCTCGAGGTCGTTCTCGACGCCGAGCCCGATGCTGGCAGCGCGAAGTGAGCGCGCTCGACCCGCGCGGGACGAGGTAGACCAAACGACGCGCGCCCGCTACCGTTAGCCCCATCATGCGATTCCTCTGCACCAACGACGATGGCATCCTCGCGCACGGGCTGGACTGCCTCGTGCGCGCCGCCGAGCAGATCGGCGACGTGACGGTGGTCGCCCCCGATCGCGAACAAAGCGCCACCTCCCACTCGCTGACGCTGCATCACCCGCTGCGCCCGGTGCGGCGCGGGGAGCATCGCTTCCAGGTCGATGGCACCCCCACGGATTGCGTGATGCTGGCCGTGGAGGCGCTCATGGACACGCGCCCCGATTTCGTGCTGAGCGGGATCAACCATGGGCAGAACATGGGCGAGGACGTGCTGTACTCCGGCACCGTCTCCGCAGCCATGGAGGGATTGGCGTTAGGCATTCCCTCGGTGGCGTTCTCGTTCGCGGGCGGCGACCTGCGCGCGGACATCGCCAAGCTCGACGAGCAGGTCGAGCTGCTGGTCCCGCTGCTGCGCCACCTCACGTCGCTGCCCGCCTTTCCCGAGGGCACGCTGCTCAACGTCAACCTCCCGCCGTTGCGGGCCGACGAGATCAAGGGGATCAGGCTCACCCGACTCGGCCGGCGCGTCTACTCCAACTCCATCCAGCCCATGCAGGACCCGTGGGGCCGGAAGATCTTCTGGATCGGGGGGGGAGAGATCAGCTGGACCGGGAGCGACGACTCGGACTTCCAGGCCATTCGCGACGGCTTCGTGTCGGTGACGCCGCTGCACCTCGACCTGACGCACCGGGACATGCTGGAAACGTCGGAGCGCTGGTGGCGAGCGCCGTAAGCCCGGACTACCGCGGCGCGCGCCGACGCCTGGTGGCGCAACTGCGCGCCGGTGGCATCACCGATGAGGCGGTCCTCAAGGCCATCGAGGAAAGCCCTCGTCACCTCTTCGTGCCCACGGGCGTCGGTCACCGCGCGTATGTGGACAGCTCGCTTTCGATCGGGAGCGGGCAGACCATCTCGCAGCCCAGCGTGCACGCCCGCTACCTGCAGCTGCTGGAGCTCCGCGGGAGCGAGCGCGTCCTCGAGATCGGTACGGGCTCGGGGTATCAGACCCTCCTGTTGTCGAAGCTCGCGGCCCAGGTCTTCTCGGTCGAGCGGGTTGCCCCGCTCCTCGAGGGCGCGCGCGACGTCCTGAGGACGTGTGGCGTTCGCAACGTCACGTTCCAGCTGGGCGACGGCACGATCGGCTGGCGCGAGTTCGCGCCGTATGACGCGATCCTGGTGTCGGCGGCCGCGCCCAGCATCCCGCAGCCGCTGCTCGACCAGCTTGCGGTCGGGGGCAAGCTCCTGATCCCGCTCGGCGAGCGTGACGAGCAGATGCTGACCATGGTGACGCGCCTCCCGGAGCACTTCGAACGACGTGACATCATCCCCGTGCGATTCGTCCCGCTCTTGGGCACCCACGGCTGGACATCACCCTAGTCCGGTGAGAACGGGGGCCCCTCACCGAGTGTCGATCGGAGCGGCTCACATGGACGAAGTCACGAAGGATCAAGGCGCCCAGCCCGCTGTGCGTCCCCCGCTGCGTCCCTTCAGCGGACAGCGATCGGAGGGGCAGGGGGCCCTGCGCCCACAGGGTGGCCGCCGCGTCGCGCTCTCGCCGTTCGCTCGCCCCGCCACGCCGGCGTCCAGTCGCCTCATCCAAGTAGCGCCTTCGTCGCCGTCCACCGTGCACCCCGGCAATTCGACTCCCGGGATCGACTGCGCTCCAGATGCCGGAGCTACCTCGGGCTCGAAAACCACGCCGCCCGGGTCGGGCGTCCAGCGCTCGCGTGCCTCCGACTCCCCCGAGGCTCTCAAGCCCGCGGCGCCTGCCACCTTCGACGCCTCGGTCGCGTCGGCCCACCAGCCATCGCCAGCAGAACGCATCGATGCCTCGGAAGAGACCAGCGACCTCGAAGCGCTCGACGTGGATATCGGCATGGATGCGGGCGTTGCCAACACAGTGGCGCAATCCCTCGATCGCGGCGACGATGTGAGTGCCGAGGGAGGCCCCGAGGTGGCCCGCTCCGCGCTCGACATCTCGACGCTGTCGGGCCGCTCGGGCGAGCGTGCCGCGGCGTCGGACGACCTCTCGTTCGACCAGGTGCGGTTCGGGTCGGCCGTATTGCGAGACGAGCCGCGTGCGGCGGCGACCGACATTGGAACGGACACGGGCACGGGCACGGACGCCGACTCCATGACGTTGCTCGG
>Ga0138256_10003323_pt1 | contig 17111 bp, 13 predicted proteins | sample KNB2016incub_MG_FD_105486 | JGI IMG/M metagenome (GOLD analysis project Ga0138256, IMG submission 105486) | Active sludge microbial communities from wastewater in Klosterneuburg, Austria - KNB2014incub_MG | ecosystem: Engineered > WWTP > Activated sludge > Unclassified | place: Austria... | reverse complement strand
CCCTCAACTGATCGCACACTTAAATTAATGTTAAGATGGATGAAAACCTGAAAATAAAAAATTTCGGAATCATCGGGTTTCCGCTTCTCCATACGTTTTCTCCCTCTTATTTTACCCGTAAATTTGCAAATGAAAATATAGAAGCTATTTACAGGGCCTACCCTCTTGAGAATGTTGAGTCATTTTATACATTAACAAAGGAAATTTCATTTACAGGAATGAATGTGACCATACCCTATAAAGAGAGAATTATACCCTATCTGGATGAGTTGGACCCTGTTGCGGCAGAAATAGGAGCTGTAAATACCATAAAATTTGCAAATGGTAAGACAATTGGTTATAATACAGATGCATTCGGATTTGAAGTTTCATTGATGGAATTAATAGATCATCCTGTAAATATTCATGGAGCACTGGTTCTTGGAAGTGGTGGAGCATCACTAGCTGTTTGTTATACCTTAAAAAAACTTCAGATACCCTACAGGATTGTAAGTCGTACATCGAAAGCTAACCTGAGATATGAGAATATTGATCAGAGCATATTAAAAACGGTAAACCTGGTGGTGAATACAACACCTTTGGGTATGTATCCAAATATAAACGGTAAACCGGATATTCCTTATCAGGGGCTAAATGAAAATTATTTTTTATATGACCTGGTGTATAATCCGGAAAAAACCATATTTTTGAGCGAAGGATTTAACAGAGGCTGTAAAATTAAAAATGGTCTCGATATGTTGTTCCTGCAGGCTGAAAGATCCTGGCAAATTTGGAATCAACCGGAAATGTAAAATATTTATGACAGAGCCCGAACCTAACCTTAATCTTGACTTCTCAAACACAGAAATAGCTTTTTTATATAAATCTGATAAAGAATTAAAAAAAACAGCCTGGTTATTCAGATTGATGAATAATCATAATTTAGTTAAATTCGGTTCTAAATTTGGTCTCTTTGCCATCAATTTTAAACTTCCTTTTACTGAAACCGTAGTGAGAAATACAATATTTCCACAATTTTGCGGAGGGGAAAATCTTTTAGACTGTCAAAAAACTATAGATAAACTTTACGAGCACGATATTTTTACCATTTTGGATTACGGAGCAGAAGGTAAAAGCGATGAGGACGACCTGGACACCGTGATGAAGGAAACAATAAAGGCGATAGAGATGGCAGCATCTAATACCTCAGTGCCGGTAGTAAGTACTAAAATAACCGGTTTGGTGGATAATTTCGTTTTAGAAAAAATGCACAACAAGGAACCACTTTCTGACGGTGAAAAAAGAAAGTATCAACACCTGAATGAGAGATTGGATGAAATATGCAGTAAAGCGTTTGAGTTAGGGATCAGTGTCTATGTAGACGCCGAAGAAAGCTGGATTCAGGATCCTATAGACGAGCTGGTGCTTCAGATGATGGAAAAATATAATAAAGAAAGAGCTACAGTTTTCAATACATATCAACTGTATAATATCCGGAAACTGGAACATCTGAAACGAGATCATCAAAGATGCCTGGAAAAAGAGGTCATATTTGGCTCAAAGATGGTCAGAGGAGCATATATGGATAAAGAAAGACAAAGGGCTGTTGAAATGGGATATCCTTCACCAATACAACCGGATAAAGCAGCTACAGACAGAGACTACAATGACGCTTTAACTTATTGTATAGAAAATCATACTTCCATAGCATCATGTTGTGCATCTCATAATGCTGACAGCAATATGTTGCAGGCGCGCCTCATTCACCAAAAAGGCATTGATCACAATCATCCCCATATCAACTTTTGTCAGCTTTATGGCATGAGTGACAATATCACATTTAATCTTGCCCAAAGTGGATATAATGCAGCAAAATATGTTGTTTATGGTCCAATAAAGGATGTTGTACCTTATCTTATACGCCGCACTGAAGAAAATGCTTCTGTTACCGGAGAAATGAGCAGAGAGCTGTTGCTCATAGAACAGGAAATGAAAAGGAGAGGTAGTTAACACAGGAAATAAAATGCTTTTTATCTGACACTCATATTATTATGAGTTGAAATCCTGCATTACTCATGTTTTTCCCTATTTACCTTTTCCTTGTATAAGTACCAGAATAGTATAGAAGAGAATTTTGATATCCAGACTAAGGGACATATTTTCTATATATAAAATATCAAACTTCAGTCGTTGGAGCATCTGCTGAACATTTGATGCATAACCGTATTTGACCTGACCCCAGGATGTAATACCAGGTCTTACCTTTAGCAAATGTTTATAGTGGGGAGCTTCTTTTGAAATCAGATCTATATAGTATTTCCTCTCAGGTCTCGGACCTACTATGGACATATCACCTCTTAAAACATTAAAAAACTGAGGTATTTCATCTATACGCCATTTGCGCATCACTTTACCCCACGACGTTACCCGATCATCTGCATCATTGGAAAGCTGTGGTCCATTTATTTCAGCTTCGGTGTACATAGATCGGAATTTAATGATATTGAATGGTTTGCCATTCATACCTATACGTTCCTGCTGATAAAATATTGGTCCCGGAGAAGAAAATTTAACTCTGATTATACTCATGATAATCACCGGTGATAAAATAATGATAGCCACAATGCTGATGACATAATCAATCAATCTTTTAACAACCTTCTGCCAGTTTGGCATTAATTCCTGCTCTATCTCGATCAGTACTGCACCATAAATATGATTCATTTTTACGGTTCCAAGCATGATGTCATAGGTGTCAGGAATTACTTTAATCAACAACTGATCCGAAAATCAAACAGGTCATCCAGGATTGCTTTAAGTTTATTGTGTTCTGAAGTCTCTACGGCAATAATTACCTCTTCAATCTTTTTTTGAGTAAGCACGTTATCAAGATCAGATAATTTGCCCAATTTAGGTAAATATTTTTCAAGATGATTTTTACTTTTACCATTACTGTCAATGAATCCAATAAAATTATGCCCCAAGCTGTAAGGTCTGGAAACAATTTCTTCATATAAATCCACCGCATTCTTGTCTCCACCGATAATGACAGTGTTGAAACTAACTTTTCCTGACTTTAATCTTCTGTTAGCCACAGTAAGTATCAGCATCCGAAATATGGATGTAATAGTGAAATGCAACAAAAACAGGCGTAAAAACAAAGAAAAATACGATGTAAATTTTAATACATTGTCATCCATTAAAATAGTGAAAAATAGCAATAAAACGCCTAGAAATGTAGTAAAAAATGTAGTTTTTAATGTTTCAAACCTGGAATATCTATAAATATCACGGTAACGGTCAAATATTGAATAAATAATTACCCAAATGAAAGGAATCAGTATTAACCCTTGCCAAAGCCTTGAATCTAAAACTATATCTTTTAATTCTATACCCGGTATTTCTATTTGTTTCCTGTAAATAAAAAACAATAACCATGATAAGAAAGCAGAAATGAAATCTCCGATTCTGTATATTAAAAGCTCTGTTTTTCTTTGCTCATTCATTTATAATCAGAAATGAATATGTTTGATATTATCTACATAGATATTTGAAATCTGGCTGTTCCCGGTTCGGGTAAAAGCTAAAATTATAAAATATTCATTATAATCTGATGGCGAAAGTTTATCTGTAACGTCCACATATATTTTATTCCAATTTTCCTTTGCCGGAACAAACAATACATATTCAATTCGCAAAACTCCGTTCATAGATTTTGCTATGCCTACGGCTATTTCACCCTCGCCTTTGTAATCCAATTCTATATAGCTCTGCCCCCTGCTATTCTCTCCGCTACTAATTTTTCTTGAACATCCTGCTTCAATAAATTTTGTTGTGCTTGTCAATGAAATCAGTCCTGATTTTGAACCCAAAATTGATGATTCGCTCGTCAATTGTAGATTTGTTTCCGGATTTTTGTCCAAATCTATTGTAAAAGAGTTACCCAATTCAAAACTTTCACTTATTGGAATTTTCGCGTCTGGTATATATTCAAAATCCAAAGGAATTGTTACACCTTCATTCGCTTTGGGATTGACAGTTGTCACTATAGATTTATAAAAAGGATAAAAAACAGGCGTATCATTCATACCATTTTTACGTATACCTGCCAATATTGTCACTTCACTCACACTATTGGTTATTGATAATGGTACTTTAGCTGGCAATGGAAAAACACCCAGAATTTGGCCGTCTGCAAAAACCCAAACATCAGTTATTTTGTGTGTATCATATATGTTGGTATTTGGAAGTTTTACAGTAGGTTCTTTCAATTCAAGGAAAAAAGGTAAGGGCTGATCATTATCTAAAATGTTGCAGGAAGTTAGATGAAGAAATAATAAAATGAAAGAGATATAAATTATTTTAAACATTATTTTCATTGATTTTATCTTGTATTATATGTGCCAGTTTCAATGCCCGGAACCCATCTTCAATAGTAACAGACACTGAAGTGCCATTAACTACTGCTTCATAAAAATCATTCAGTTCATCTTCAATGGCATTATTTTGCATTATTGAAGGTGCATCAATTATAATACGTTTCAAACCGTCATTTGTATGTATGGTCATGCCAGAAAAATTGTCGTCACCGACATTATCTTCAATTTTTATCACCTGCGCTTCTTTATCCAGAAAGTCCAGACTTATATACGCATCATTCTGAAAAATCCTGATCTTTCGCATATTTTTCATACTTATTCTACTGGCTGTAAGGTTGGCTACTGCCCCACCCTCAAATTCAATCCTGGCATTGCAGATATCAGGCGTTTTACTTACTATCGAAACGCCGTTTGCCCTTACATCTTTAATTTCTTCTTTTATCATACTCAGGACAATATCAATGTCATGAATCATAAGATCCAGTACCACAGAAACATCAGTTCCTCTCGGATTGAAAATTGCCAGTCTGTGTCCTTCTATAAATTTTGGTTTAAATTCTATATTGTTAAGAGATCTTATGGCAGGGTTATATCTTTCTACATGTCCTACCTGCACCTTTACTTTATATTGTTTTGCCAGTTTAACCAGTTCATGGGCCTGATTCGTAGATTCAGTGAGAGGTTTTTCTATAAAAAGATGTTTGCCTTTTATTATACCTTCTCTTGCAATCTCATAATGATATAGAGTGGGGCTTACAATGTCCAGACATTCAACTTGATCAATCAATGCGTCCAGACTGTCAAATGCTTTGATTTTAAAATTATCTTCCACATATTTTCTGGCACTTTCATCAGGATCAAAAAAACCTACCAATTCAAACTTTGTCATTAGCAGACATTTAAGGTGAATTTTGCCTAAATGACCAACACCTACCAATCCTATTTTCAATATATTTTTTTTAAGTACTTTTTAGAATAAATCCCATGATAGTTATCAATACTACCAAAATAATGGCAATAAACAGAGATTTTTTTATATGTCCTGTAAATTTCAATATATCAGATCTAAAAGCAGGATACTTCTCAAGTACTTCCTTCTCCATTTTTCTGGTATTGAAAATATGCGAAGAATTAAATTCAATTCTGTTTTGAACCAAAACTTTGTACACTTTAAATACTTTGACCCTGAAATATATATTGAGGAATAAAAGTGCCAAAAATATTCCAATGATTATGTAAGTTAAAATGTAGACCATAAACCTATAATAGATGGCACAAAGCTAAGGAAAATAACTTTTCTATCTCAATACATAAGGTTTTTTGTTCATTGTACCATAAATTTGTATTTGCTTTTTATTATTCTTAATATTGTCCTTAAAAATAAAAACATATGAGATTAAACATGCGGTTACCGATTAATATTCTTTTTATTTTATTGTATATCAATGGATTGAGTCAATCAGAAAGAAAATCTCTCACCTATTACCTTCCTGATATAACATATGACAAAAACATACCAACACCTGAGCAGTATCTGGGCTATCAGATTGGAGAATGGCATGTGACGCATGATCAGTTGTTAGGATACTTCAAAGTTTTAGATGCTGCATCTGATAAAATAGAGGTAGCAGAATATGCCAGGTCGCACGAAAACAGACCTTTGATTGTTGGAATGATCAGCAGTGCAGAAAATCTGAAAAATAAAGAATCCATAAAAAAGCAACATGCTGATCTATCAAATGCCGCAACTGCATCATCCGTAAACATCAATAAATTGCCGGCAGTATTATGGCAGGGATATACTATACATGGCAACGAGCCATCGGGTAACAATGCTGCACTATTGGTGGCTTATTATCTGGTAGCCGGTCAAAGCAGAGAAGTAAATGAAATTCTGAGTAAAACTTTTATTTTACTTGATCCTTGTCTCAATCCGGATGGAGTACAGAGATTTTCAACCTGGGTCAATAGCCATAAAAGTCAAAATTTGGTTTCAGACCCTTCAAGCAGAGAATTTTCAGAAGTCTGGCCCGGAGGCAGATACAACCACTATTGGTTTGATATGAACAGAGACTGGCTCTTACTTGTACATCCTGAAAGCAGAGGCAGAATAAAATTGTTTCACGAGTGGCATCCCAATGTATTGACAGATCACCATGAAATGGGTACCAATTCAACTTTCTTTTTCCAGCCAGGTATTCCTTCGAGCAACAATCCTAACACACCTGCACAAAATTTTGTTCTTACTGAAGAAATAGCTAAATACCATGCAAAAGCACTGGATTCGATTGGTTCTTTATATTTCACCAAAGCTAATTTTGATGATTATTATTATGGCAAAGGTTCCACTTATCCTGATGCTCTGGGTTGTATAGGTATCTTATTCGAACAAGCAAGTTCAAGAGGTCACCTTCAGGAAAGTGTAAACGGACCATTAAGCTTTCCTTTTACCATCAGAAATCAGGTGACCACTTCATTATCAACTCAGAAAGCTGTATTGGGACTCAAAGACAATTTATTGACATACAAACAAACTTTTCATAAAAAAGTCTTGGATAAAATAGGGTCAGAAACCGTCAAGGGCTACATTTTTGCGGATCATGATGCTGAAAAAATCAGACAATTTATTAATGTGCTGTTACAGCATAAAGTGGATGTGTATCAAAATGATCAGAATATGATCGTTGGTACTTCGTCTTTTGAAAAAGGGAGTAGTTATCTTGTGCCTCTGGCTCAGTCACAACCTATTCTGGCAAAAACTATTTTTGAACAGGTAAAAACCTTTCAGGACAGTTCTTTTTATGATGTATCAGGATGGACTATGAGTCACGCTTATGGACTTATGTGTGAACCATTGACTTCCATAACTGTAAACAAATCATTAAAACTCACCACATCTTTGCCGGCAAACGGTAGTCTTCATGGGCTAACCAAAGAACCTTATGCTTACCTGATCTCACCGGAACAGAGAAATATTCACAAAGCAGTGTATGTGTTGCAGTCAAAAAATGTCATAGTGAGAATCGCCCAGTCTCAAATGGATGTTGACGTGGAAGGAAAGATGATAGTATATCCCAAAGGCACTATAATTATTGCTGCCCAAAATCAATTATTGCCTGTTAGTGAACTTAAGTCTATAATGCAGGATCTGGCAGATAAAAACAACTTGATCATTGAAATGGTCAGCGGAGGCAATGGAACAAGTAATATAACTTTGGGACATCCGTTAGTAACACCACTGACAAAACCTGAGATCGCCATCATCATTGGCGCAGGAATCAGTCCCCAATCTGCCGGTGAAATATGGCATCATTCAGATATCAATCTTTCCATTCCAATCACTATGCTGGAAAACAGCCGTTTTAGAAGTGTGAATATAAGCAGATACAATACTTTAATCCTACCTGATGGAAGCTATAATTTCTGGGGAGAATCGGAAGTAAATAAACTCAGGGAATGGTGTCAGCTAGGTAATACGCTTATAACAATTGGGTCAGCTACTGATTGGGCGGTTGATAAAAAACTCATAAATCTTACTTCCAGGAAATGGGATAAAAATATAACTGGTATAGGAAAATATGAAAATGCTGACAAAGACACAGATGCCAAAGTACTGGGAGGGACAATATTCGGAATAGACGCTGACCTTAGTCACCCTCTCTTTTACGGAATAAACTCTAAACGGATTTCCTTAATGAAAACCGGTACCAGATTTTTTGAGCAGACTGTCAATAAATATGCAACACCGGCAAGATATAGGGATGATTTTTTAGTATCAGGCTATATGCCAAAAGGATTAGACATTGTAAAAAATGCAGCTGCCATCACAGTACATGGTTTAGGAAACGGTAAAATCATTAGTTTTCAGGATAATCCGCTATTCAGGGGATACTGGCTGGCAGGGCAAAAGATATTCAACAATGCTGTTTTTTATAGTAAGGTAATTGACCGGAGAACACTAGAAATGGCAGAATAGAAAATTATAATCTTTGTCTTACCGCTTCAAAAAGTATAATAGCAGCACTGACAGATACATTTATAGAATCTATTTGTCCCTTCATGGGTATAATGATATTCTTATCTGCTGCTTTTATCCACTCATCACTTAATCCTGTGGATTCAGTGCCGACTATTATAGCTGTAGGCCCTGTATATGATTGTTCGTAGCAGGACTCCGAAGTTTTGTTAAGTGTTGCACAGAATATTTTCAGTTTATTTTTTTTCAGAAAATCAACAATTTCGGGTGAAGAAGCACAGTATACCTGATTGGTAAATAATGTTCCTACACTTGAGCGTATAATGTTCGGATTAAAAATATCTGTATTCGGATTGGCAATAATAAAAGCATCTACACCGGCTGCTTCTGATGTTCTCAGTAAAGCTCCGATATTACCCGGTTTTTCAGGTGCTTCCGCCACAAGTATCAATGGGTTGGTTTTAGACAGTATCAATTCATTGATTTTTTTTTCTTTGAAGGAAAAAATAGCAATCACACCTTCGGTACCTTCGCGATAAGCAATTTTATTGTATACAAGGTTGGTTACTTCAACCATTTCAGTATCAAAAAGTACATTCCCGTATAAATCCAATAAATGGTTATAACTGACAATGGTAGGATTGAAAACCATTGTTTTTAAAACATATCCACCTTTTAATGCCAGCAAAATTTCTCTTTGTCCTTCCACTACAAAAGTCGATGATTCCTTTCTGGCTCGGGATTTATCAGTGAGGTGCACTATATTTTTTATAAGCGGGTTGGTAGGACTTGAAATTGATTTTATCATGTTCAATTATAGTATATTCAATAAAACTCCAAAAGTAAAGTTAAAATTACTTAAAATATTAACTTTGGCCTGCATTAAGAAATGGTGTAATTATTAAATATGAATATAAGTGAAATATTTACTCATTTAGGGGAAGACCGCTCAAAATATTTTAATGCTGTGGCTCCGCCTGTAATTCAGTCCAGTAATTTTGTATTTGATACCATTGAAGATATGAGACAAGCCTTTTCAAATGAGCTTGATCATCATATTTATACTCGCGGAAATAACCCTACTGTTGATATTCTTCGGCAAAAAATGGCAGCTCTCGAACATACTGAAGATGCATTGGTTGTGGGTAGTGGTGCATCAGCTGTTTCAGCTTCTGTCATTGCAAACGTCAGATCCGGGGATCACATTGTCTGTGTACAGAAACCTTATAGCTGGACATCCAATCTGATTTCCAGGTTACTTCCAAAATTTGGTGTAGAATATACATTTGTCGATGGCAAAGACATTGAAATGATATCTTCAGCTATCAGACCCAATACAAAGGTATTATATTTAGAAAGTCCTAATACGCTTACATTTGAAATTCAGGACCTGACAGCTTGTAGTATATTGGCAAAACAATCCAATATCATTACTATTGTCGACAACAGTCATGCATCTCCCATCTTTCAAAATCCAGCTGATTATGGTATTGATATAGTGGTACATTCTGCCACTAAATATATCAATGGGCACAGTGATGTAGTAGCGGGGATAATTTGCAGCAATAGAGAAATGATAAAAAAAATATTTGACTCCGAATTGATGACGTTGGGTTTGACCATTTCTCCACATGATGCTGCTTTAATTATAAGAGGAATGCGTACACTTGACCTGAGGGTGAGAAAAAGTGATCAATCAGCCAGGGTCATCGCTGACTATTTCTTCCATCATCCAAAGGTTGAAAAACTTTATTTTCCTCTGCACAGCTCTTTTGATCAAATTGAATTAGCTTCAAAACAAATGTCGGGTTGCGGTGGATTGATTTCTATAAAACTAAAAGCTGATACAAAAGAAGCAGTTATGCGTTTTGTCAGGTCAATAAAAAGGTTTCTTATGGCCGTTTCCTGGGGAGGTTATGAATCTTTAATGATTCCAAGCATAGCATTTCATGATATACCAGGTAAAACCGATTCACCGGTTCACTGGTCTATGGTAAGATTCTACATTGGTCTGGAAAGTGCTGATTATCTGATAGAAGATTTAGATAATGCCTTTAAAATGATGTAACAGTGGACTTAAAAAAATTAGGGTCTAATTTCTGGGTACAAAGTCCAAACCAAGTGAAAAAATATGCGATACCAATACACCACTGACACTTCCTATATTGGCTAGAGCGTAATCAACCTTAAGTCTGCCAAGCTTTAATCCTAAACCAACATTTGGTTGTATTTCAAAATCTCTTTCAGCCGTATTTGTCTGATTTATTACTGTCTGCATATTTCCCAAACCCGCCCTCAGAAATACCTTCTGCATATAACCTGCTTCAAATCCTATACTGGGATCTATGTTAAAATTATTGCCAGATAATATACCGGATTTTGTTCCATTAGTAGAAATATTTAAGTTCAATTCTGTCAGGTATGAAATATTTCCTTTTGAGAGAAAGTAAGACCCTCCAAAAATAAGTCTTGGTAAAGTGATCTCTGTACTACTGACAGGGATATCGTTTCCTGTACTTTGAAAAACTCTTTTTTCATCTTCTGTCAGATTAAAAGACCAGGCGTTAAATGTGGTAGTTATATCTCTTGCCGATAGACCCAGCCTGAAATTTTCACCTTTGTACCTTACTCCGAAATCTGCACCAAATCCCCATGCTTTACCAAAAGATCCTATAGAACGATGGATTACTTTAATATTGCCACCGAATGACAGTTTTTCACTACTGCCAGTGGTTCTGGCATAAGAAAAAATACCAGCGTAATCTGATGCAGAAAAATTGGTGACCCGGTTATAATCTACAGTACCATCTGGACCTATCAGATTCAGTGTATTGGGAATATTGTCCACTCCCAGTCGAATAAATGAAAATGCAGCCACTGATTTATTGGCTGAATTTAGTTTTTTAGCAACAGATACGTAATCATAATTGGCTATTCCACCAAACCATTTTGCGTGCATAACATTAATTTGTAGTGGATTCTCAATATCTGTAAGCCCGGCAGTATTCCAATATGCGGCTGTACCATCATTTACACTTGCTACTACTGAGCCAAACATACCATGAGCTCTTGCTCCTACACCTATATTAAGAAACTCATTGACAAATTTTTGACCCGAAATAATTCCCCCTGTTAAAAAGAAAAAAGTAAACAACAAAAGATAACGATGCATGTGGTTGTGCTTTGATATTATTATAAATTTTATTCAGAAGCGTTAAATCCGACTTGTTTGAATTATAAACGGACGATATATCAAAATATTATATCTTTACTCTTCAATTAAATGGGAATGCAAAATAAACTTATTAAATCCGGATTGGCAAACATATTACTACTATATATCATATTGCACTGCTTTGCCTGCAAACAATCCAACCCTGACAACGGGCTTTACCCAATTACAAAATCAGTCATAAGTGATCATGCAATGGTGGTTACTGCCCATCCTTTAGCTACAGCTATTGGACTCGATATACTAAAACAAGGGGGTAATGCAGTGGATGCAGCAATTGGAGTACAATTTGCATTGGCCGTCTGTTATCCGGGAGCAGGAAATATCGGCGGAGGTGGTTTTCTGGTTTATCGTGGTAAAGATGGAGAAATTAATACTTTGGATTTTAGGGAAAAAGCATCTGCCTTGGCTACAACCGATATGTATCTGGATTCAACAGGCAATCCGATCATTGAAAAAAGTTTATATGGACCCCTTGCAGCAGGTATACCCGGAACTGTGGATGGTATGATAAATGCATTCAATAAATACAGCAAACTGAAGGATTGGAAAAAATTGATCCAACCTGCAATCAATCTTGCATCTCAGGGCTACAGAATAACCAGAAGAGAAGCTGATAACCTAACTGATGATCAGACTTTGTTTGAAAAATACAATTTATCTCCAACTGTATTTCATAAAAAGAAATGGGAACAGGGGGATCAATTGATTCAAAAAGAGCTTGCGCATACACTTGAGTTGATAAGAGATCACGGAAGATCAGGTTTTTATGAAGGAGAAGTGGCAGATCTTATTGTAAATGAAATGAAGACAGGAGGCGGTCAGATTTCCTATGATGATCTGAAAAACTACACATCTGTGTGGAGAAAACCTGTGATTACAATGTATCGTGGTTATAAAATCATATCCATGCCTCCCCCATCCAGTGGAGGTATTGTTTTAAGCCAATTGTTAAAAATGGTAGAACCATATGATTTAAATGCAATGAAATTTCAAAGTGCAGCATCCGTGCACCTTATGGTAGAAGCGGAACGGAGAGCATATGCTGACAGATCTAAATATCTGGGTGACCCTGATTTCTATAAAGTACCTGATAAATTGCTTGATACATCATATATTCATACCAGGATGGCAAACTTCAAACCGCGACAGGCAAGTAAAAGTGCGGATATTTCATTTGGAGTTATAGAAAGTGAAGAAACTACTCATTTTAGTATCATTGATAGCGAAGGAAATGCAGTATCATTGACTACTACACTCAACGGAAGCTATGGAGCATATACTGTAGTAAAGGGAGCAGGATTTTTACTGAATAATGAAATGGATGATTTTTCGGTGAAACCCGGCATACCCAATATGTATGGATTGGTTGGCGCTGAAGCAAATAAAGTAGAACCGAATAAAAGAATGCTGTCTTCCATGACGCCAACAATCATAGAAAAAGATGGAAAATTAAAAATGGTAGTAGGTACTCCCGGAGGATCAACCATCATCACATCCGTTTTTCAGGTTATTGTCAATGTCCTGGACTTCGGTATGGATGCAGATCAGGCTGTTCAGGCCGCGCGGTTTCATCACCAATGGTTACCTGATGTCATTCAAGCAGAAAACGATGCTGTTTCTGCCAATGAAAGAAAAATATTGGAGTCTATTGGTCATACTTTTAAGGAAAAGGAAGCAATAGGTAGAGTGGAGGCAATTGTCATAAATAACGATGGAAAACTTCATGGAGCAGCCGATAAACGAGGTGATGATGACGCTAAAGGATATTAATATAGTTTTTTGGCCTGATCCCACAACACATCCATTGCATTCAAAGTCATATCTTCCAGCGGTTTATCTGCATTCTGTTCGATATATTCAAATCTTGCTTTAAATTTTCTATTGACTCTTTCCAATGCAGTTTCAGGATTAATGCCGGCATATCTTGCATAATTGATCAGTGAGAAAAGTATATCGCCAAATTCATCTTCTTTTCTGTTCATGTCAGTACCGTCCGCAACTGCTTTAAATTCATTTATTTCTTCTTCAACTTTTGACCAGACATCTTTCTTATCTTTCCATTCAAATCCGACCTGAGCTGTTTTTTCCTGCATTCTGTATGCTTTAATCATGGCCGGAAGGCCCGGAGGAACACCTGATAAGACCGACTTTTTACCTTCTGCTAATTTAATTTGCTCCCAATTTCGTTTTACATCTGCTTCGCTATTTACTTTTACGTCCCCATAAATATGAGGATGGCGCTTGATCAGTTTGTTGCAGACCGTATGCAGAGCATCCGCTATATTAAATTCACCCGTTTCCTCTCCTAATTTTGCATAAAAGACCATATGTAGTAGTATGTCACCCAGTTCTTCTTTTATATCAGATAAATTTTTTTCAAGGATGGCATCGGATAATTCATACGTTTCTTCTATGGTCAGAATTCTGAGAGTCTCAAATGTTTGTTTCATATCCCAGGGACATTTAGCTCTAAGTTCATCCATTATAACAAGTAGTCGTATAAAAGCATCTGCTTCTGTGATTTTTTCAGATCTATTTAAAGTGTTCAATTGTAAAATTTTAATATCGTAAATGAAAAGTGAATAAATCCTTGTTTTAATATTTAGTTAAACTGTTAAACATTATATAAAAAAAACAAGGAAATGATTGTTAAAACAATTATAAATCTACCTTTGTTTGTAAGTTCAAAGTTTATGTAATGAAAGAGTTTTTATATATTCTTGTGGTTATTTTTGGTTTTTTTGGAGCTGCTTTTCTTTTAATGAATCTGAGGCAATGGTTTACAGGTCAGGAGTTTCGTGGTTCTTGTGCCTCCAATAATCCCATGATTAAGAATCAATTGGGAGAGTGTGCTGTTTGTGGTAAAAAACCGGATGAAGACTGTAAAATGCCTGAAGTAAGACCCAGTTAAATAAAGTACTATCGGTTTTCAACTTTAGATTGTACCAGCAATCCAATGGCAAAAGCCACGGTTACCAATACAGTTAATCCAAGAATTAACATAATAAAAATTTGATGTTGCAGTGCAAAGATGGTATTATTCGATATAAAATCAAAACATTTTTTAATCTTTACCAATATTATTTTAAATAAATCCATGGCTCAGATCATCAACACCTTTAAAAAAATCTATCATCCCATTTACTTAATCATGTTTTTCCATTTACTTTTTTCGGGAGTAAAGATACAGGCACAAATACCTAAAAAAGCGACTTCAGGTGAAATATTTCAGATGATGGAGAAGCTTGGGTTTTTAGGTTCAGTTCTTTATATCGCTGCCCACCCTGATGACGAGAACACAAGACTTATTTCATATCTGGCAAATGAAAAAAAAGCAAACACCACCTATCTGTCACTTACCAGAGGTGATGGAGGACAAAACCTGATCGGACCTGAAATATCAGAATTGCTTGGAGTCATGCGTACACAAGAATTGCTAATGGCAAGGACTGTAGACAATGGCAAACAAATGTTTACCCGAGCAAACGATTTTGGATATTCAAAAAATGCAGAAGAAACCATTAAAATATGGGATACAGAAAAAGTTAAAGCTGATGTTATTTGGGCAATCAGAAAGACCAGACCGGATGTAATCATCAATAGATTCGATCACCGGACTTCAGGGGAGACACACGGACACCATACAGCATCTGCACAGCTTTCATTTGAGTTGTTTGAAAAAGCTGGTGACGCAAAAGTTAACCCTGAGCATAACAAATATGTATCTCCATGGAAACCTCAGCGCCTTTTTTTTAATACAAGCTGGTGGTTTTACGGGAGTGAAGATAAGTTTAAAAAAGCCGATAAAACTGCACTTATGAGCATGGATGTTGGAGTGTATTTTCCATTACTTGGGAAATCCAATACTGAAATCGCGGCAGAATCAAGAAGCAATCATAAGTGTCAGGGTTTTGGCTCCACTGGAACGAGAGGTATGCAAATGGAGTATCTTGAATTACTGAAAGGAGACATGCCGCCAAATAAATCAGATATATTTGAAGGAATAAATACAACCTGGACAAGAGTGGAAAATGGAGAACCACTGAAAATTATGACGAATCAATTGCTTGCTAATTATGATTTTAAAAATCCGGCAGCATCAGTTATTGGTTTAGTGGAAATTTATAAAGCTATTCAAAAGATAAAAGATCCATTCTGGAAAGACTTAAAAACAAATGAAGTAAAAGATTTAATTGCAGCCTGTATGGGGCTTTTTCTCGAAGCTAAAACTAACATACATAAAGTTACGCCAGGAGAAATTATTAATCTGGATATTGAGGTGATCAATCGGCTGAATGCAAATATCATTCTCAAAGAAATCAAAGGGACTGGTATTCAACTGGATACATCTCTGAATATGACTATGGTAACCAATGAACCTATCAAATGGACAAAACAAGTTGAAATTCCGGAAAACACATCATTAACTGCACCCTATTGGTTGACCAAAAAGGGCAGTCTTGGGCTCTATAATGTAGAAGACCAATCAATAATAGGTAATCCTGAAACAAAACGAACATTAAAAACAACTTTTATATTGAATATTTACGGAGTCGATATCTCTTATGAAAAAGAATTGGTTTATAAATACAACAGTCCTGAAAACGGCGAAACTTACCGACCACTTGAAATAGTGCCGCCAGTTTCGGTTCATATAAAGGAACCGGTATATATTTTTCCGAATAAAGAATCAAAAGAAATAAGAGTTTCCGTCCATGCTTGGGTTAAAGATCAAAAAGGCAGTGTTAGTATTCCTGTGCCTTCAGGATGGACAGTATCACCGTCTTCCATCGACTTTTCTATTGCTCAAAAAGGTGAAAACAAAGACTTTACCTATACCATAACCCCTTCTGAAACAAATGAAGAAATTATCATTTCACCTGTTGTAATTAGTGATGGGAAAATGTATAATGGTCAAATCATTGATATTAATTATGATCACATTCCGTTTCAAACTGTATTAATGCAGGCTGAATCAAAACTTTCAAGAATAAATATAGAGACCAGAGGCAGGAGGGTCGCCTATGTCATGGGTGCCGGGGATGAAATTCCTGCCAGTCTCAGACAAATAGGATATATAGTTGACATATTAAAACCTGAAGATATTTCCTCTGATCGACTTCACGGTGTGGATGCTTTAATATTGGGAGTCCGCACCTACAATACAGAAGAAAACCTAAAATTTAAACAAAACATTATCTTTGATTTTGTTAAACAAGGAGGTAATGTAATCGTTCAATATAATACAGCTAATGGGTTGGTAACTAAAGAATTGGCTCCATATCCTTTGACCCTTTCAAGAAGTCGTGTAACTGTAGAAGAAGCAGAGATGCGTATGATTAATCCTGACCATTCAGTTTTGAATTTTCCGAATAAAATAACCCAAAAGGACTTCGATGGATGGGTTCAGGAACGCGGACTTTATTTTCCCGGAGAATGGGATGCCCAATTTACAGCAGTTTTATCTTGCAATGATCCGGGTGAAAAACCACAGGATGGTAGTTTGCTTGTAGCAAAATATGGTGATGGACATTACATTTAT
>Ga0138256_10003322_pt1 | contig 17113 bp, 16 predicted proteins | sample KNB2016incub_MG_FD_105486 | JGI IMG/M metagenome (GOLD analysis project Ga0138256, IMG submission 105486) | Active sludge microbial communities from wastewater in Klosterneuburg, Austria - KNB2014incub_MG | ecosystem: Engineered > WWTP > Activated sludge > Unclassified | place: Austria... | reverse complement strand
GCGAAGGATGTGCAGAGGAGGGGAGAGAGCGTAGGAAGGGGGGGAAGGGGGGGGGGGGGGGGAAGGGGGGAGGGGGGGGGGGCGCCGTGAGGAAGGAAGGGTCGGGGGGGGCCTGGGGGGGTGAGCGATCAGGATCCCATGACCCGCTTCCCGCGCGCGCCGAGGCCCGTCCTCTGCGTCCTCTGCGGTTGACTGCTTTTTACCGCAGAGGTCGCAGAGGTCGCAGAGGAGGGCGGGTGCGAGGGTGGATCTGCGGGGTCGGTCGCAACCGTCCCCGCTCAACTCCAGATCAGCGGCGCCCTTTCCCCCCTCGCCCCGCATCCGATACCGCCGATGCCGCCCCATTGATCCACCGCAGCGCTGCCTCGAGCGCTTCGTCCCGCCCTTCGAGCAGCGCGCCTCGCCGAAGTGGAAGCAGCTCGTCGGGAGCGACACCACGTGCCTCGAGGCGGCGGCCGTCGGGGGCGGTGAAGTCGGCGACGACGTATTGCATCACGTCGCCATTCGGGAGGCGGGTGAGCATGGACGGCAGGGCCTGCCCGGCCGTGCGGTCGCCGAAGACCCGCGCCCGCCCCATCGCCTGCAACCCGGCGGCGAAGATCTCGCTCGTACTCACGGAGAGGTCGTCGACCAGGATCGCGAGGGTTCCACCAAACGGGGGGAGCGCATTCCCGGCACGATCGCTTCGCCGGGGGTTGCTGACGTAGCGCAGCGCCCCGCCACGCATCGTCATGGTGCCGAACGATGCGGTGGAGTCGAGGAAGTAGCCTCCCATCCCCATCACCATCGCGGCCACCCCGCCCACGTTGCCGCGCAGGTCCATCACCACGCCCCGGCACTCGCGAAAGGCGACCATCGCATCGTCCATCCGGGGCATGATCGGCGTCATCCACACGTTGAAGCGCAGCATGCCGACGCACCCCTCCCCCTCCTCCCCGACCCGCCGCGTCGATTCGAAGCGGACGAACAACGGCGGCATGTGTCCATAGCGCACGAGGTCCGCGTCCACCGTCTGGCGGCGCAGCTTCACACGTCGAACATCCCCGTCTCCGTCGCGCAGGACGAGCGGGACCACGGAGCCGACCGCCCCCTGCGACCGCGAGATGAGCGCGAGCGGCAGCTGCAACGCCGCCAGCCGGCGGGCACGCACGTCGCCGACCTGCAGGCGGTCGCGCACGAAGGGCGCAACATCGAGCTCGCCGAGCCGTTCCAGCGTCCACCCGGCGTGCACCCCGGACTGTGCGGCCGACGACCCCTCGGCCACGCGGGACACGACGACCACGCCATCCAGCAGGCGGAACTCGAGCCCCACGTCGCCTAACGATTCCTGCTCGGCCTGCGGTTCGTCCCACCCGGCCGCGGCCTCTGCGGGAATGAGGGCGAAGTGCGACTCGCCCAGCCGGGCAAACATCGCGCCGATCGCAAGGCGCACGTCGGCCATCGTGCGCGCGCGCGCGGAAGCCGTGCGCAACTCGCGACGCACCGCGTCCCAGTCGTGTCCACGAAAGGTCGTGTCGTAGTACGACTGCGCCACCTTCGACCACGCACTATCGGCCGTGGCCACCGCCAGCGCCGGTTCGAACGCCTCGCGTTTTCCCGTCCCACGCGCCTGCCCTTGCACAGTCCGCGCGACAGCGACGAAGAGCAGGACAGCGCCAAGGAACCACCAGATGCCCGACGAGACCGTCGTCCTTGGACGACGACCGGGAGCAGGTGGTGAGGCGCTTGGGCGGGGGGGCGCGTTGAAGCGCGGGCGGTATGCAAGAGCTCGTTTCATTACCTCTGGGACGATCGGTCGCCCGCCAAGGTCATGCGCAACGCACGCACCTGCTGCGCGCAAACGACGTCCCGTCGGCTGCACGTCACGCCGAGGACGCGCAGCGTCACGTTGCCAGCCGTCCCCTGCGCTCCGGCCGCCCCACGAGCCTGCCCGCTATCGCCCGCGTCCGCCCGGCGTCGGCAGCGTCGACAGGAATCCCCGCAGCGTGTCGCCCCAGATGGCGGGGATCGTGTGTGTACCATGCCCCCGCGTGCGATCACCGATCGGGACGAGGAGGTACGACCCTCGCTTCACTCGCGGCATGAGGCGTTCCATAAGGCCGAGTTCGGGCGGATTCACCAGGTCGTCGGCCGAATTGATCGTCAGCACCGGGACCGTGATGCGCTCGAGATGCGGTGACGGGTCGTAGTCGCGCGACGAGTCGAACTGATACAGCATGTCGTTGGCGTCGGTCGTGCGCACGCGCGCGTCGAGGAACGCCGTGATCGCCGAGTCGGCGGCATCGCGCGTTGGCGCCTGGCGCTGCTGGACCAGCGGGGCCGATGTCATCATGAACAGCATCCCCAACGCTGAGCGCAGTCCCTCAGCCGGCGGTGCGGTGTAGTCCCCGCCCTTCCAGTTCGGGTCACGCTTGATGTCGTCCATCAGCATGCGGCGGATCATCCGGTTGCGTCCGGCGATCTGCGTGGGGACGCAGGCCAGCGGGACGAGGGCGTCGACCTCGTCGGGGTACAGGTAGCCCCACACCCACGCGTGCATGCACCCCATCGACGTCCCCATGACGACGTGCACCCGGCGGACACCGAGCCCGCGGTCGAGCAGCAGGTGCTGCAACTTGACCATGTCGGTGTAGCCGTAGCGGGGGAACTTCGTGCGCAGCCCATCGCTCGGCTTGCTCGAGGCGCCGTGGCCGATGTTGTCGGGGAGGATCACGTAGTAGCGCGCCGTGTCGAGCGGCTGGCCCGCACCGTACAGCCCCCCGGCGAAGCCGGCGCCAAGGAACTGCCCCCCGGTCCCGCCGGTGCCGTGCAGGATCAGCACGGCGTTGGTGACGACTCCGGCGGCGTCGCGGCGCGGCGTGCCTAACGTCACGTAGTGCAGCCGCACGTCGCGCAGCACTTCACCCGACTCGAAGCGATACTCACGGAGCGTGAAGTCGCCGGGCGTCACCTGTGCCGCCGACGGGGCGCCGACGAGGGAGAGCAGCGCGGCGACCAGCAGGGGGCGGGGAAGTCTCAGCATCGGGAGCGGGAGCGCGGGGACGGACGGAGAGCCGAGGGACGCGCCCAAACTAGAGTCCATCCCGCCGGGAGTCGACCTCTGCAAGCCGGCGCATGCCCCCCGGCGCGCCGGCGACTCCGGGCGCGGTCGCTGGCAGCCCGCCTCAGCGCCCCAGCGCCATCCCCCGACCGCGACGCCGTGCCCACTTCTTGCGCGCCTCGCCGATCGCCTTTGTGAACTCCACGCGAAAGCGATCGGGCGAGTGGTGGCGGGCAATCAGCGCGCGGGCGTTCGCTCCAAGCTCGGCCGCGAGCCCCTGATCAGCGAACAACCGCTCGGCGTGGGCCCGCATCTCAGCCGGCGACTCGGCCACGAAGCCGGTGACGCCGTGCTCGACGATCGTGGTCGGGTGGCGATTGGTGAGCACCGGCATCCCCGCCGCCATCGCCTCGAGCACCGCCATGTTCACGCCGTCCTCGTAGCGAGGGTCGGCCGTGTGCACCAGGAAGCGATGGGAGGCCAGCATGCGCTTGAGGTGATCCCAGCTATCGGCGGCCTCGACCCCGGCAAGGTCGGGGTTGTGCCCAACGATACGCAGCGGCAGTCCGGCCAGCGCCTCCTCATGAAAGTCCCAGGCGAGGAACACACGCTTGGACGTGACATGGTTGGCCACGCGCAGCCCGCAGGCCACGTCGCCGATCCATGGGAGATACGCCTCGGGGTCGGCGCTGTTGTGCACCACCGCGTGCGTCACGCCCCACGAGCGGGCCTTGGAGCGCGAAATGGCGATGGCGTGGCCGCCGACGGTGGCGAGGTAGCTGTTGAGCATGGCCCGCATGTCGCGGGCGTCGAACTCTGCGTCCTGCTGCGCCATGCGCCCCTCGAGCGTGTCGTGCAGCACGAGCAGCTTCGGGGCATCGAGGAACTTCGTGTCGAGCAGGTCGGTGATGTTGTGGTTGATCACGCAGTCGTATGCGGTACCGTGCTGGCGCACCGCATCGAGCGTGACCGTGCGGGCGCCGTCCGGCAGCGGGCGCATGCGCGAGTCCCAGCCCTGCGTGTAGCGACCGGGAAGCCCCACGACGATATCAAGCTCGGCGCACAGGACGCCGAGCTGATGGATCCAGGCTTCGTGACAATTCAGGACGAGGAGTTTCACGACGGTAGGACGCGCGAGGGGCATGCGGCGTCTCAGCCTCATGCCCTCGCAGGCGAACGCGCCGAATCGCGCGCCTACCGGGCAGCCAACTCGCCGTTCGACGGCGATGCCGCTCCCTCTGACGACGAGTCCCAGTCGGCGTCTCCCACGCCAGCCAGCGCCCGGGAGAGGTCGGCCCACAGGTCCTCCACCCCCTCCACGCCGACCGACAGCCGCAGCAACCCCGGCGTGATCCCCATCGCCTCGCGCTCCGCATCCGGCACGAGTCGGTGGGTCAGGCCCGCCGGATGCTGGATCAGGGTGTCGGTCGAGCCGAGCGAGACGGCCGGCGTGATGAGTCGCACCGACTCCATGACGTGGGCGGCCGCCTGGTATCCGCCGGCCAGCTCGAACGACATCAGGCTCCCCGCTCCACTCATCTGTCGCCCGAGCAGCCGCTGCGGATCACCGTCCGGGAGACCGGGATAGTGCACCGCGTGCACCGCGGGGTGCCGGGCCAGGCGCCGGGCGATCTCGCCCGCGCCTGCCTGGGCCCCGTGCACGCGCAGCGCCAGCGTGGGCAGTCCGCGATGCAGCAGGTACGCAGCCAGCGGGTGCAGGATGCCTCCGGTCAGGATGCGGACCTGCCGCAGCCCGCGGGCCATGGCCTCGGACGTCGCGATGACCCCGCCCACGGCGTCGCCATGCCCGCCGATGAACTTGGTCGCCGAGTGCAGCGCGGCGGCCGCGCCTAACGCGAGGGGGCGCTGGAGGATCGGGGTCGCGAAGGTGGAATCGACCACCACGGGGACGTCGCCGGCCTGTCGGACCACGTCGGCGATGTCGACCAGGGCGCAGGTCGGGTTGGCGGGGGTCTCGAGAAAGACCATCGCCGTGTCGGGGCGAATGGCGCCGGCGACTTCGTGCGGCGCAGCCCAGGTGACCTCGCGGCTGAGCAGTCCCGAGGCGAGCAGGTGATCGGTGCCGCCGTAGATCGGGCGCACGGCGACGATATGCCGCCCTCGGTCGGTGGGGGCGAGGAAGAGGGCCGTGATGGCGGCCATGCCGCTGGCGAAGGCTACCGCCGCCTGTGCCCCCTCGAGTTCGGCGAAGGCCGACTCGAATCGGGCCACCGTGGGGTTGTAGAGCCGAGCGTAGACCGCAGTGTGGGCGGGGGCTGCCTCGCCCGCAGCGAGGGCATCCAGATCGGCCGTCCCCTCGGCGAGGTCGTGCATGGGGTAGGTCGACGAGAGGTCGATCGGGGGGGCGTGCACGCCGATCCGGGCGAAGTCGTCGCGACCGGCGTGGACGCAGCGGGTGTGCATTGATGTGGCTGACATTCGCAAATTATTCCGTTGAGAGTCCTACTGCAGTATATCATTCGAACCTACTGCAATTCCAACGAATCATTTTCGGTTCTATGCCATCCACACGCCCTCTCGACCGAATCGACCGCGCCCTTCTCGCCGCCTTATCGAAGAATGCTCGGGCGTCCAACAAGGAGCTGGCGGCGCTCGTCGACCTCGCCCCGTCGAGCTGCCTGGAGCGGGTGCGACGCCTTGTGCGTGATGGCGTGATCCGTGGCTTCTCGGCCGACATCGACCCGGCGGCGCTGGGGCTGGGACTGGAGGCGGTGATGGCGGTGCAGCTCAAGCACCACTCGCGGGAGAACTACGACGCCTTCCGGCAGCACGCGATGACGATTCCCGAGGTGGTGGCCGTCTATCACATGGCGGGTGAGAACGACTTCCTCGTCCACGTGCAGGCGCGCGATGCGCAGCACCTGCGCGACCTGGCGATCGACCGCTTCATCACCCGCGACGAGGTCGGGCACATCGAGACCTGGCTCGTCTTCGAGCACCTGCGCAGCCGTGGGGATTGGCTCACCGTAGACTAACCGCCTGCTGCGCTTGTCCGCTGCCGACAGGATCGTTAGGCTGTCCGGGAGCGGGGTTCTGGTCCGTACGCGAAACCCGCCGCTCTACCCGCCGTTCTACCCGCCGCTCCACCCGCTTCCCCTCTCGCCGCCGATGCGACTCCCAGGCGCAGCCGTCGCCACGCTCCTGCTGATCGCTCCCCTCGCCTTCGCGCCCCACGGGGAGGCGGCAATGGTGCCGTCGGCCGTGCAGGCCCAAAAGAAACAGGCGACGAAGACCGGGACGAAGCAGAAGGCCAAGACAAAGCAGGCGACCACGAAGAAGTCCACCGCGAAGAAGTCCACCGCGAAGAAGTCCACCGCGAAGAAGTCCACCGCGAAGAAGTCCGTCCCGAAGGGGACGGCCGTGAAGAAGGCCGCGCCCAAGCCCACCCTGCGTCCGGGCTGGCCCGTCAAGGGGCCGACGCCGCTTCCCGGCTCAATTCTCCCGCACCAGCGGATCATTGCCTACTACGGCAATCCGCTCTCCAAGCGCATGGGCGTGCTCGGCGAGTACCAACCCAACGACATGCTGCGTCGCCTCGACCGCGAGGTCGCCGCCTGGACGCGCGCCGATACGCTGACGCCGGCCATCCCGGCGTTGCACCTGATCGTGACCGTGGCGCAGGGGAGCGCGGGCAAGGACGGCAAGTGGCGCACGCGCATGTCGGACTCGCTCATTGAACGGGTCTACGGCTGGGCGCAGCAGCGCAACGCCCTGCTCTTCCTCGACGTGCAGGTCGCGCAGAGCACGCTCAAGCAGGAACTGCCGCCGTTGGAGAAATTCCTCGCGCGTCCGAACGTCCACCTCGGAATCGACCCCGAATTCTCCATGAAGCGGGGACACGCCCCGGGCAAGCGGATCGGGACCTACGACGCGCGCGACGTGAACTGGGCGGTGGATTTCCTCGCCGACATCGTCGACACCTACAAACTCCCGCCCAAGGTGCTGGTCATCCATCGCTTCACGCGCCCGATGCTGACCAACACGAGCAAGATCGACCTCGACCCGCGCGTCCAGATCGTCATCCACATGGACGGGTGGGGGGCGCCGAGCCACAAGCGGGCGTCGTACGATGCCTACGTCGCCAGCGAACCCGTGCAGTTCACCGGGTTCAAGCTCTTCTACAAGAACGACCTCAAGAAGAAGGGATCGCGCCTGATGCGCCCGTCCGACGTGCTCGCGCTGTATCCGAGGCCGGTCTACATCCAGTACCAGTAGCGGCGGTCGCGCGAGGGACCGCCGCGTCGCGCACTACATGGATGCCGACGACGGGGCGAGTTCGCGCCGCTGGATGCCCGTGAGCTCGAGCAACTCGCCATGCCTGGCGATCAAGTCAGCCACCGTATACCGGTCGAGCGTGGCCAGGAAGGCCTGCAAGGCCTCGTCGAGCGCCGGAGCCAACCCACAGGCCGACGCGATCGGGCAGCCGTCGTGCGCAGGCTCGAAGCACGGGACGAGCGCCATGTTGTCCTCGGTTCTCCGGATGACCTCGCCGACAACAATCGTGTCGGCGGCTCGCGCCAAGCGCATCCCGCCCTTGCGCCCGCGCACGGTCCGGACGAACCCGAGTCGCGACAGCCGTTGCACCACCTTGAGCAGGTGATCCTCCGACATTCCCATCTTGCGGGCGACCGCGCCAACGGTCGGGGTTTCCTCTGGCCGGAGGGCAAGGAAGACCAGCGCGCGCAAGGCATTATCGGTAAAGCGGGTCAGGCGCATGCAGACTCCACGGTACGGCACGGCCGGGCGAAATCCCGGCGTTTGCATCCAACCTAGGAGCGCGGGGTCGCCGCGCGGTCGGGAGATGCCCCCGCCCGACCCTCTAGAATCCTCTACATAGAATAGAGGATTTACCTACCCTTCTATTCCGTATGCTGTGCGAAGCTATTGGGCAGATCGAACGCCCCCTGTTCGGTCCCATCAGTGACCCATCCTGCACACCGAGGCTCTCCAAATGTCCCTCACGCGGAAATCACGAGTCGTGGCGTCGGTAGGCGCCGTGCTACTCGGCGTGACGTACCTGTACGCCTGTGCCCCCACCACGAAGACGAGCGGCATCGGCAACGTCGGCGACGCTGCCGCGCGTACGTACGTCGCACCTGGCAGCTACGACGAATTCTACTTTTTCGCCTCTGGAGGCTTCTCGGGACAGGTGGCGGTCTACGGTCTGCCGTCGGGGCGCTTGCTCAAGGTCATCCCGGTCTTCTCGCAGAACGCCGAGAACGGGTACGGCTACAACGTCGAGACGAAGGCGATGCTCAATTCCTCGTGGGGGCTCATCCCCTGGGATGACTCGCACCATCCGTCGCTCTCGATGACCGGCGGTGAACACGACGGCCGCTGGCTCTTCATCAATGCGAACAACACGCCGCGCTTCGCCCGGATCGACCTCAAGTCGTTCGAGACGGTCGAGACGCTCGAACTTCCGAATACGGGGGGCAACCACGGCTCGCCCTACACGACCGAGAACAGCGAGTACGTGATCAGCGCCACCCGCTTCTCCGTCCCCATTCCGCAGAAGGATGTCGGCTTCGACAAGTTCGCCGACGAGTTCAAGGGGACGATCTCCTTCGTGAAGGCCGACGAGTTCGGCAAGATGGACCTCGCGTTCCAGATCCTCGTCCCCGGTTTCAACTACGACCTCGGACGTCCGGGCAAGGGTCCGTCGCACGGCTGGGTCTTCTTCACCTCGTACAATACCGAGCAGGCGCACACCAAGCTCGAGGTGAACGCGTCGAAGAACGACAAGGACTACATCGCTGCCGTCAACTGGAAGGCGGCCGAGGCGTGCGTGGCCGCGGGGAAGGCCAAGACCTGGCCGACCCGCTACGCCCACAACGTCTATAACGACAGCACGCACTCGGCGAGCACCGAGTTCAAGACCTCGGTCAAGGTGCTCGATCCGAAGGACTGCGAGGGGACGGTCTACTTCCTGCCCACCCCGAAGTCGCCGCACGGCGTCGACGTCGACCCCACCGGCGAGTACATCGTCGGCGGCGGCAAGCTCGCCACCGTGATCCCGGTGCACTCGTTCAGCAAGATGCAGACAGCCATCACCGAAAAGAAGTTCGACTCGGAAGCGTACGGCATCCCGGTCATCAACTACGACGCGACGATGTACTGCGAGGTGCAGAACCCGGGTCTCGGCCCCCTGCATAACGAGTTCGACGCGCAGGGCAACGCCTACACGTCGGTCTTCATTTCGTCGGAGATCGTGAAGTGGTCGCTCAAGGATTGCGTCGTCAGCGACCGCGTCCCCACCTACTACTCGATCGGCCACCTGTCCGTCATGGGCGGTGATACCAAGACGCCGTACGGCAAGTACGTGGTGGCCATGAACAAGATCACCAAGGATCGCTATCTCCCGACCGGCCCGGAGCTCGCCCACTCGGCGCAGCTGTACGACATCTCGGGGCCCAAGATGAAGCTCCTGCTCGACTTCCCGACGATCGGCGAACCGCACTACGCGCAGGCGATCCTGGCCAGCAAGATCAAGGGCGAACAGGTACGCTTCTACAAGCTGGCCGACAACCACCATCCGTACGTGGCCCGCAGCGAGCAGGAAACCGGCGTGTCGCGCAGTGGCAAGACGGTGCACGTCAAGATTACCGCCATCCGCTCGCACTTCGCCCCGGACAACATCGAAGGCGTGCAGGTCGGTGACACGGTGCTCTTCCACGTGACCAACCTCGAGCAGGATTGGGACGTGCCCCACGGCCTCGCGGCGATGGGCTCGTTCTCCGACGCCGAGGTGCTGGTGATGCCGGGGCAGACCCGCACGCTCACCTGGGTCGCGAAGTACCCGGGGGTCTATCCCTTCTACTGCACCGACTTCTGCAGCGCGCTCCACCAGGAGATGTCGGGGTACGTGCGGGTGGCGCCCACCGGATCCATGGTCGCGCTCTCCGCCACCACCAGCCCGAACACGCAGCTGGCACGACTCGCCGCCAGCGCGCAGACCCCGCCGCCAGCGCCAAAAGCGCCGAGCGCCCCGAGCGGTCGATAGCGCGAAGTACGAGGGGCGGGCGCCGCATGGCCCGCCCCCACTCTTTCCTTCACACGAGTTCCTGACATGATGTCCGTGCGTGCCCGTTTCCTGATCGTCCTGGCCGCCCTCCTTCTGCTCCCGATGTTCGTCACCCCCATCTGGCGTGTGTACCTTCAGGCACCGCAGTACCCCGAGGGGATCGGGATGCAGATCTGGATCAACACGGTGAAGGGGATCAAGGAGAACGACCTGGACAACATCAACAACCTCAACCACTACATCGGCATGAAGCGGATCGAGCCGGACACGATCCCCGAGCTGCGCATCATGCCATATATCGTCGGCCTGCTCTGCGCTGCCGGCCTCGTAGCCGCCGCTGTCGGCCGGCGCCGCGGGGCGCAGCTCTGGGTCGTGGCGTTCATTCTCGTCGCCGTGGTCGGGCTTGCCGACTTCTGGAAATGGGAGTACGACTATGGCCACGACCTTGACATGGAGAACGCCATCATCAAGGTGCCGGGGATGACGTACCAACCCCCGTTGATCGGCTCCAAGCAGCTGCTGAACTTCACCGCGACGTCGATTCCCGGCGTGGGCGGCATCGCCGCCATGCTGGCCGTGGGCGTCGGCGTCCTTGCCCTCGTCATCGACCGTCGACGTCCCGTGTTGGGCGGGGCAGATGGCGCGACCGTCGGTGCGGGGGAGCGTGCCGCCTCCCTCGTGGCCTGAGTTGATGCACCTACCTGGCGTCAGGCGCCCGTTCGGCGCGATGGTCCGCCCCGTATCCTCACGCATCCGCGTCCAGCTCGCCCTGCAACTGGCCGTGCAACTACTCGTGCTGGCCAGCGTTGTGCTGGCCAGCACTGGCTGCGGCGGCGAGAAGGGGCCGCGACCACTCGTCGTCGGCGAGGACTCGTGCGACTTCTGCAAGATGGCCATCTCCGACCCGCGCTTCGGCGCCGAGGTGCGCACGACAACGGGGCGGCTCGTCACGTTTGACGCGGTGGAGTGCGTGGCCGGCTACGTCGGCGCGGCCACCGACACGAGTCGCATCGCCGGGATCTGGGTCGCCGACTACCACGGTGGAGCCATGGTCCCGGCCGACAGCGCCCTCTTCGTGAGCGGCGGTTCGCTGCACAGTCCGATGGGACGCCAACTCACGTCGTTCGCCCCGTCGATCTCCGCGGACTCGCTCGCCACGCTCTACGGCGGGACCGTCATCAGGTGGGCCGAGGTACTGGCGATGGCGCCGACCCCGCCGCATGGTTCGTCGCATGTCCCACCGTCTGGCGAGCCGTCAGGCGGCTCGCCATCGACCGGGAACGCGCCCAGCGACGAGACGACCCCGACGCATGAACATTGAGCCGCGGCGCGTTCCGCGCACGGCCCGTCCGCCTGCGACATCGACCCGCTCGTGAGCACTGCACCGTGAGCTCCCTACTCACCACGTGCGACGTCTGGCGATCGACGACTCCTGCAGCCCCATGTGGCGCGTGTCGGGCCTACCTACACGATGCGTGCGCGTGCGATACGAGCGGTGCGTGCGCGCGCCGACTCCGCACGCGTCTCCGTGTGCTCGGTCGTGCACTGTGTGTCTCGCTGGTGTCGGCGATTCTCGGCGTGCCATTGCCGGCCATCGCGCAATCGTCCCCATCACCTGCGCGCGCTCAGCTGGCTGGTCCCACCAGCGCCGCGCTCATCGTCGTCTCTCCCGACGGTCCCGTGCAGCGCGTGGGCGATGCACTGCGACTCGCCGCTGCCGGGGGTCGCGTACTCGTCAAGCCGGGGCTGTACCTCGAGCCGACGCTGCGCATCGAGCGTCCGGTCACGCTCGAGGGGGAGCCGGGCGCGATCCTCGACGGTGGCGGCACCCACACCATCCTCGAGATCGCCGCCGATGATGTCACCGTGCGCGGTCTCACGTTGCGCAACACCGGCCCCAGTCAGAGTGAGGAGCGCGCCGGGATACGCGCCGCGGGGGTGCGCAACTGCCGCATCGAGTCCAACCACCTCGACCAGACGCTGTTCGCCATCTACCTCGCCGACGTGCAGGACTGCCTGGTCCGCGCCAACATTGTGCGCGGCCCCGAGTCGGCACAGATGGTCTCGGGCAACGGGATCCACGTCTGGTCGAGCCGACAGGTGCAAGTGCTCGACAACGACGTGCGCGGGCACCGCGACGGCATCTATTTCGAGTTCGTCTCCGACGGACACGTGGTGGGGAACCGCTCCGAGCGCAGCGCGCGATACGGCATGCATTTCATGTTCTCGAACGACTGCCGCTATGAGCGCAACCTTTACCTCCAGAACAACAACGGCGTGGCGGTCATGTACTCCAAGCGGGTGGAGTTCATCGACAATCGCTTTGAGCGCAACTGGGGGAGCGCCGCCTACGGCCTCCTGCTCAAGGACATCAACGACTCACGCATCGAGGGCAATCAGTTCGTGAGCAACTCGGTCGGCCTCTACCTGGAGGACGCCAACCGCAATCGGGTGATCGGCAATACATTTCAGGGCAACGGGTGGGCGCTCAAGTCGCTCGCCAACGCCCTGGACAACGTGTACGAACACAACATCTTCGAGGGGAACGCCTTCGACGTGGGAACCAACAGCCGCTCGAACGTCTCGTTCTTTCGCGAGAACTACTGGGACCGCTATCGCGGCTACGACCTGGACCGGGACGGATTCGGCGACGTGCCACACGCCCCGGTGCGCCTGTTCGCCCTGGTCGTCGAACGCGCGCCGGCGACCCTGATCCTGCTGCGTTCGCTCCTCGTGGACCTGCTCGACCTTGCCGAACGGGTGATCCCGTCGCTCACGCCGGAGACGCTGCTCGATGATCGCCCGCTGATGAAGCGTCCCGTGAGGCAGGTGTCCCGTGGTTAGGGCGCGCGGGGTGGACAAGCGCTATGGCAAGCTGCCGGTGTTGCGCGGCCTCGACCTCGACGTGGAGCGCGGGCAGGTGACGGCGATCGTCGGACCCAATGCGTCGGGCAAGACGACGTTCAACAAGATCCTGCTCGGACTCGTGCGCGCCGATCGCGGCGAGGTGCACATCGACGGACACCGTGTCGACGAGGATCCGTCGTATCGCGCGCGCATCGGCTACATGCCGCAATCGGCGCGCTTTCCGGAGAACCTCTGCGCCGACGATGTCTTTCGCATGCTGGCCGACCTGCGCGGCGCGTCCGAGGCCTCGCGCGACGAGGAACTCATCGAATCGCTGGTCCTCGGCCCGGTGCTGCGCACGCCGATCCGCGTGCTCTCAGGCGGCATGCGCCAGCGCGTCAACGCCGCCCTCGCCTTCCTGTTCCGCCCCGAGCTGCTCCTGCTCGACGAGCCGACCGCTGCACTCGACCCGATCTCGAGCGGCGTCCTGAAGGACAAGATTCGCCAGGAGCGCGACGCCGGTCGCACGTTCATCCTCACCTCGCACGTGCTGAGCGAGCTGGAAGAACTCGCCGACCGCGTCGCCTTCCTGCTGGAGGGACAGGTACGGTTCTCCGGATCGCAGGAGGAGCTCAAGGCCAAGACGGGCGAGGCCACGCTGGAGCGCGCAATTGCCCAGCTCATGCGACAAGGGGCCGCCGAGCCCCCGGCCGTCGCGCGCGTCTCGTGAGACAGAAATGACCATCCTCAAGGTCGTGCGTTACGTCATCCTCGACGTGGTCCGCAATCGCTGGGTGCTCGCCTACGGACTCTTCTTCCTCGCGGTGACTGACGTCCTGCTACGGCTGGGCGGGAGCGGGCCGCGCGCGATGCTCAGCCTGCTCAACGTCGTCGTCCTGCTCATCCCCCTGGTCACGATCGTCTTCGGGACCATCTACTGGCACGGGGCCCGCGAGTTCAACGAACTCCTGCTCTCGCAGCCGGTGGCGCGCGGGACGCTCTTCCATGGACTCTTCGCCGGGCTCGTCATCCCGCTCTCGGTCGCCTTCGTGGTCGGCGTCACGATTCCCGTTCTCGTCCAGCGGGCCGCGGACGGGCAAACCACGAAGCTGCTGCTGCTCCTCCTGTTGGCCGGGTGCGCGCTCACCGCGGTGTTCGGAGCGCTGGCGGTGCTCATCGCGGGCCTGGTGGACGACCGGCTCAAGGGACTGGGGATCGCGCTCGGGGTGTGGCTGGTCATGACCGTGGCCTACGACGGCCTCGTGCTCTGGGTGGCGATGGCCTTCCAGGACTATCCGATCGAGGGGGCGATGCTCGCCCTCAGTTTCGCCAACCCGGTGGACCTCGCGCGCGTGCTGCTCGTGCTGCGCTTCGACGTCTCGGCGCTCATGGGCTACACCGGGGCCGTGATGCAGCGCATGCTCGGGACACCGCTCGGCATCGCCGCCGCCATCGGCGGGCTCGCGGCCTGGACCATCGTTCCGGGACTGTTCGCGCTGCGTGCCTTTCATCGGCGCGACTTCTAGGCGGGCTGGGCGGTGGGGTAGCTTCGGCCGGGCCAGCGCGACGGTACGTTCACGTAGGGATTTCTGGGACACCACGACAGGGGAGCCCCGACTCGAAATACCTGTAGTGCGAATGTAGCATTCACACTTTCCCGGGCCTGCCCTCCCGGCATCCCCGATCGCTCTCACCAACTTCTGGAGCATCCATGCGCGCCCTTTCGTCCCTTGTTGTTCTTGTCGCCACCGTGGCCGCGTGCGGCGGCGGCGGAGAGGCCTCCAGCGATTCCGCGCCGGCGACTACTGCGGGTGACGCCGCCGTGGCGTCCACCTCCGGATCGTTCGATCCGGCGACGATCACGCCGGCCATGGTGGCGCAGGGCGACAGCCTCTTCCACGGGCTGATCGGCGCGACTTCGTGCCAGGCGTGTCACGGTGCCGACGGGGCGCAGGCGACCGTCGCCCCCAACTTGACCGACGGCGAATGGCTGCACAGCGACGGCAGCTGGGAGGGGATCCACAAGACCGTCGTGGAAGGCGTCATGGCCCCCAAGCAGTTCACGAGCATCATGCCCCCCTACGGCGGCATCCCGATGACCGAGGAGCACACGCGGGCCGTCACCGCCTACGTGTACAAGCTGAGCCACCCGTAGCCCGGTCAGTCGGTCGCGCGTCGGATCAGTTCACGACGTCGAACAACAGGCTGCAGCAGGTGACGCCTCCTTCGGCCTTGGCCAGTTCTGAGGCGTCGACCCCCACCACACGCAGGCCATGCGCACGCAGCATGGCCTGTGTGCGCGGGTAGGCGGTGGAGTGAATGAGCGCGTCGTTCACGAGGACTGCGTTGGCGGCGAACGGCTCGTCGGGATCGACCCGCAGCGCATCGAAGCCGTCGAACTCGGCGGCATCCACCCAGTCGGGATTGACCAGGATCCAATCGGGACCGACCTGGGTAACGGCGGTCTTGAGGTGGAGCGCGCCGCTCACCGCCACGTCGCGCACCTCGTAGCCGTAGGGCTCGACCAGTGCCCGCAAGTCTGCGATCCCGTCGCTCGACGTGCGCGGGGTTCGACCGACGAAGAGCGTGCGGCCGAGTCGCAGCACGTCACCGCCGTCGAGCGTCGCGGGACCCGTCATGCGGACCGAACGCCGGAACGGGGCCACCGCGTCCTCCATCGCATCCACCTCGGCGCGACGCGACGCCGCCCCGGGGCGCGTCAGCACCGCCACTTCATCCAGCACGACGGCGGTGTCCTCGACAAAGACCGCATCGGGGTGCGCGGGGAGTTCCGCCAAGCGCACGACGCGCACGTCGAGCGACTCCAGTGCCGCGACATACGCCTCGTGCTGCGCGCGGGCCACGCCGAGGTGTATGGGGGTGCGCGCGACGTGCGTGAGTTCGCACTCGGCGATGGAAGCGGAGACTTCGCGTGTCAGGGCGACGATCATGCCGGGCGTAGGGGGGGTTGCCCAAAGCTACGCAGCGACGCTGACCCTCGCCACAGTGCTCGCCGAGCGCGCATGGCGCCCCGCTCACGGCGCCCCGCTCACGGCGCCCCGCTCACGGCGCCCCGCTCACGGCGCCCCGCTCACGGCGCCCCGCTCACGGCGCCCCGCTGACCGCGCCCGCTTGACGGCCGACAGCCAGCGAGAAGTTCCCGGCGACGCCGCCCCGCTAGGCCATTCCCGAGCGCCGCCGGCGCCGCACCGCGACGCCTAGTACCCCCAAGCCGGTCGTGACCAGCGCCAGCGTTGCCGGCTCTGGGGTGACCAGCGCTCCGTCGTAGTCGTACTCCGGGCATCGTGTCGCGGGAACTTCCGTGCCGATGCGGCGTCCGTAGCCGCACAGGTAGTCCGACGGCGTCCCAGCCGCCCCGATGGCGAGGAAGAAGTCGTCGGCGCCGACGAATCGCGGCGCCCCGGACTGTTCGGCCCACCACAGGGCGAAGTCGAACTTCACCCAGCCGTTAGTCCCCTGCTCCGGGCAGGTCTGCCACCCCCAGCCACGGAACGGCGAGGCATAACGACCGAGGTTGCACCCGAGGACGCCTCCGCTCCCGAATGCCGAGTACGTCGAAGACAGCGCGACGACCGGCTCGGCGCTGGCGTCCTCGGACAGGAACTGGTTCGGACCTTGGCGCACCGGCCCGTATCGACTGCCGGACTTCGGGGGGTCGATGCTGTGCGGGAGAAGGTTCACGAACAGGGAGTTGCTGAGGTTGTCGTAGCCTCCGTTCTGGCGGTAGAAGCCGATGGTATTCAGCGCCATGGCCGGCTTCGCCGAACGCCACCGATACGACCCCTGCAGGTTCTGCAGGTACACCGACATGACCGTCAGCGGAACGCCGTCCAGGAAGCTGTGTCCCGGCAGCCCGGTCGCGTAGTTGGTATAGGTGAAGGCGGCGCCGAAACAGGAGGCCTGCCCCGGCGGGCAATACACGCGCGGCATGAGCTGCGCGCCGACACTACCCGCACTGGCAAGCGTCGCCACGAGGACGACGGGGATCCACGAACGCGAACGCATCTACTGAGGCTCCTGGACGGGACGTTTCGGCACGCATGCCGGTGCGCAGCGCCTGATCGATTCGGCGGATATGCCTCCGCTCGCCGTCAGCTGCGTGCAGCCTGCAAGATCACGCTGCTCGCGCGGAGCGTCGGTGACGCCGCGCCACCTGCAAT
>Ga0138256_10003321_pt1 | contig 17117 bp, 14 predicted proteins | sample KNB2016incub_MG_FD_105486 | JGI IMG/M metagenome (GOLD analysis project Ga0138256, IMG submission 105486) | Active sludge microbial communities from wastewater in Klosterneuburg, Austria - KNB2014incub_MG | ecosystem: Engineered > WWTP > Activated sludge > Unclassified | place: Austria... | reverse complement strand
GCGCACCTGGAGGCGCGGTACCTGCGCGACTAGCGGCAGCGGCTGTCGCTCGAGCCCCGTACTTCGGGGCGAGTGCATCGTGGTCCGGCGGCAGCGGGACTGTCGGATGCATTCCTCTGCAAAATGACCGCGGGTATGGGACGCGATTTTTCGATCCGGAGCCGAGTGAACTTGCCGCGGTCGTCGTATCCCGTCGGCCTCGCCGACATAGGCGATGGCGGTGCCCGTCGCGCCACCGTGAATCGGCCCCGGCTCGAAAAGATCACGTCCCACACCCCCGGTCGACCATGACTTCGGAAGCGCCGGCGCTCGGTGCCGCTGGTCAATCTGTCAACGCGCCTTCGACGGGGCACCGGACCTGCTGGCAGAAGGCGCGGACATGGCGCCAAGCTACGCGGCGAAGCGGTGACGTTTCCGAAGCTCGCGTCCCATACCCCCGGTCACTTTGCAGAGGAATGCATCCGACAGTCCCGCTGCCGCCGGACCACGATGCACTCGCCCCTGAAGCGGGGCTCGGCGGGGCATTTCCACCGTCAATGGCGTCGCACCGCGCGGCGATTTTCCCTCGCGCGAGGGGTGGAACGCGTCGTTTCATGGCGTCGCAATCCCGGGGCCCGATCGCCCCGTTCCCAACCCACCGAACCGAAAGGACGCCATGAAGACCCGACTCATCGCCATCGCCGCGGCCACGCTCGCCGCAACCCTGTTCGCGCCCGCCGCCTTCGCGGAGGACAAGAACCGCACCGCCGCCTGCAAGAAGGAGACGGCCCACCTGAAGGGCGAGGAGCACAGCACCGCCTTCGCCCGTTGCCTCAAGGCCGACAAGGTCGCGCGCGCCGATTCCCCCGCGCAGGACCGCCAGCAGAACAAGATGAAGGCCTGCAACTCGGAGGCCGGCAAGAAGGCGCTGAAGGGCGACGAGCGCCGCGCCTTCATGAGCACCTGCCTGAAGGGCTAGTCGTCGCGGGCGGCCGCGAGCGCGTCCTCGGCGAGGTCGGGAAGGTCCGCCTCGTCGAGGCCGAGCGCGCCCAGCACCTGCGGTTGCCAGCGCGACCAGACGACCTGCGCCACGGGCGAGGGCTTCTCGTCGAGGATGTGGTCGGCCAGGAAGCCCAGCGCGACCAGCGCGCGCGCGTCCCGGTTCACCACGGGCAGCGCGTCGGCGAGGACGCGCCCGTCGTGGTGATGGCGGATCGCGAGGCACAGGGATTCGGGCAGGTACCAGCTCTTCGCGAGCGCGTGGCCGGCGTGCGCGTGGTCGGTGCCGGCGAGTCCGGATTCCAGGGTGAGGAGCGTGAGCGTGTGCGGGAAGCCGTTCTCGCGCAGCGACTCCGAGTACGCGTGGCCGTGCTTGCAGAGCAGGAGCAGCGTGCCGCAGTCGCGGAAGAGGCCGAAGGTGTACGCGTCGTCCCGGTCCGCCCGGCGCGTGGCCTGGGCGAGGTACCCGAGCAACGGCGCGAGCCGCGCGGCGTGCGACCACACGGGATCGGTCTGGGCGGCGAGCGTGGCGGGAAAGGCGTGCCGGAGCGCGAGCCCGGCCACGATGCGCACGGCGCTGCGAAGCCCCAGGAAGAGCAGCGCCTGCTGCACCGACGTGGCCTTCACGACGACGCTGTAGAAGGGCGAATTCACCGTCTTCATGAGCGCGGCGGCGAGTCCCGGGTCGTGCGAGATGAGCGCGCCGATGCGCGGGAAGTCGGGTTCCTCGCGGCGCGATTCCTCGATCAGGTCGGCGACGATCGCCGGGCAGGGCGGCACCCCCAGGTCGGTCACGATGCGGCTCGCGACCTCGCCGGCGAGCGTGGGCGTGTGGTCTGGGGCGAGAACGGGCATCGTCGGGTGGCGGGCGGAACCGGAGGGGGCGGCGTTCGTGTCTTACGGCTCCCGGCCCGGCGACTTGAGCGGCGCCGCCGGGGTTTGTTGCGCGCCGTCAGCATGGCGGGCGCGGGCGGCGGCGATACTCTTCCCTCCGGATTGCCGCCATGAACCCCGCCGTCTCCCGCCCGCTCGACCGCGCCGAAGCCTTCTTCTGGTTCCTCGACCGCTGCTCGTCGATGAATTTCGCCGTGATGGCCGAAGGCGAGGGGCCGCTCGCGCCCGAGGCCTTCGCCGACGCCGTGGCGAACGCGCAGCGCGTCCACCCGCTGCTGGCCGTCGCCATCGAATCGCCCGGCGGCGGGCCCCTCGCCTTCGTGCCCCGGCCCGAGGCCGCAATCGCGCTGGAACGGCAATCGCCCGGCGAAGCCTGGGGCGAACGCATCGCGAAGGCCCTCGCGCGGCCTTTCGCCCTCGACGAGGCGCCGCTGGTGCGGGCCCTCTGGCACGAGGCGGGCGGGGGCCGTTGGGCCGCGGCGCTCGTCTTCCAGCACTGCATCGCCGACGGCCGATCCGGCCTGAGGCTCCTGCGCGAGGTGCTGGAGGAATCCCTCGGCTTGCGCACCGGCCAGGGCCCGCTCGCGCCGCGGGGGCCGCTCACCGCCCTTTTCCCCGCGCAATACCGCGGGGCGGAAGGCGCCATCCGCGCCCAGGCCTGGCGCGCGCAGCTGAAGACCGAAGGCGCGCGTCGCCCGGAAACCCTGCCGGGCTTCGTGCGCTCGGGCGAACCGATCCGGCCCGGGATCATCTCCTTCCGCCTCGAGGAGGGCATCGTGCGCGGCCTCGTCGCGAAGGCCCGCGAGTCGGGCGCGAGCGTGCACGGCGCGCTGGGTGCCGCCGAGCTGATGGCCTGCCGCGAACGGTTCGCGGGCGGCGCCGACCCGCGCCTGATGCTCACGAGCCCGGTGGACCTGCGCGGCCACCTCGCGGGTCCCCTGGACGACGCCACGCCGGCGTTCGCGGTGACGCTCCTCTCGACCGCCGTCGAGGTGAAGGCCGAGCCGGACCTCTGGCCGCTCGCGCGCCACCTCACGCGGGACCTGCGCCGGCAGGTGGCCGAGGGCTGCGGGCACCTGTTCTACGAACTCGTTCCGCCGGCGGAGACGCTCCCGCCCACGCCGGAGGCCGTCGAGGGCATCCGCGCCTACCTGGCGCGCATGCCGACGGCTTGCGTCCTCTCGAACGCCGGTGCGGTCCCCCGGGTGGCCGGCCACGGCGGCGTGCGGGTGGACGGCCTTTCGTTCGCGCTGTGTCCCATGGGGCACCAGCCGCTCTTCGTGGCGGCGGCCACCCATGGCGAGGCGCTCGCGATCAACGTCGTCCACGACGACGCGCGCCTGCCCGCCGCCGAGGCTCGCGCGCTCGCGCAATCCCTGGAATCGCGCCTGCGCCAGGCCGCGCGCTGAGCGCGCCCGCCGGCGGCTTGCCGGCCTACAGGTTTTTCCGGCCAGGCCGTTACTCCGATTGCACGGCAAATCCGGCCCTATGGAGGGCTGCCCCGCCTTTTCGGAGAAAAATCATGCAGATCCGCTTCAGGGCGCTCCTGGTGGGCGTCGTGGCCAGTCTCGCGTTCGGCGCGCGTGCCGCCCCGCCGGCCGCCGAGGGCTACCGCTTTTCGCCCGTCAACCAGTACGGCATCAACCTGACCGCGGCCTACTGGAACCCGGTCATCGCTTACGTGAGCGAGAAGAGCGGCGTGAAGCTGCAGCTTCGCATCGGCCGCACCTCGGCGGACACGACGGCGTACGTGCTCGCGCAGGAAGTCGAGTTCGTCTTCACCAACCATCTCTTCAGCCCCGAGCGGGAAAAGCTCGGCTGGAAGGTCTTCGGTCGCCGCCAGACGCCGCCCGTCATGGGACAGGTCGCCGTCTTCGACGACTCGCCCATCCGCGGCATCCAGGAACTGGCCGGCAAGGAAGTCGCCTTTCCCGGGCCCGAGGCGTTCGTCGCCTACAAGACGCCCTACGCGCACCTGCTGTCGCAGAAGGTCGACGTGCGCGTGGTCTTCGGCGGCAACCAGGATGGGGCCCTCGCCCAGCTGCTCGCCGGCAAGGTCGCCGCGGTCGGCGGCAACTCGCAGCTCCTCGAGGGCTACCAGAAGCGCGAGAACAAGAAGCTGCGCATCCTGTGGAGCTCGGATCCGTTCTACGACCTCGCCCTCATGTCCGCCTCGAAGGTGCCGGACCGGGACGTGAAGGCCGTGGGCGCCGCATTCTTCGGCATGCACAAGGACCCGAAGGGCCGCGAGGTGCTGGAGAGGGCCTCGGCCGCCGTGGGTCTCACCGCGGACGCCTACTTCCTCGCTTCCGACGGCAGCGAATACGCGAACTACCGCCGCTTCTACCAGAGCGCGCCGGCCAGCCTTCGCTAGCGCCCGGGAGCGCCACCCGCCGTGAAGCGCCTCCTCGCGCTGCTGCCCAAGTCGCTCGTCGCGCGCGTCTTCGCGCTCTACACGGCGACGCTGCTCGTCTTCGGCGGGCTGGGCCTGGGCGCGTTCGTCTCCTACTACCTGCGATCGGACATCGACGACAAGGCGGTCACCGGCGACATGATCGTGGAGGTGGTCGCCCAGACCGTCTCGGACAGCGCGGTCATCGGCGACTACGACACCATCGAGAAGACGCTGCAGCGGGCGATCTCCCGCTCGCCGTTCCACCATGCCGGGTTCATCGACATGATCGGGGGCAAGGTCCAGGTGGTCGCGCCCCAGCCCGCCTTCACCCCTGCGCCGGCCTTCATCGAGCGCTGGGTGACGGCCCAGCTGGGGGACGTGAACCGCCCCATCGCCGTCGGCGGTCGCGATTACGGCGTGCTGCGTCTCACCTTCGACACGGACCACATCGCCGCCGCCTACTGGCAGTTCGTGCGCATCGCCCTCGGCGGGGGCGCGGCGGCGGTGCTCGGCGGCCTCTTCCTCATCTGGATCCCGCTGCGACGCTGGCTCGGCAATCTCGACCGGCTGAAAGCCTTCGAGGAGGACCTGCAGGCCGGCACGCTGGACCCGAAGAAGTACCTCTCCGCGGACGCGCCCGTCGAGATCCGGCGCACGTTCGAGCTGCTCGGACGCACGGCCTCGAGCCTGCAATCCGAGCGCGAGCAGGCGAGCGTCACCCTGGCGGCCATCGCGGACGCCGTGCTCGCGCTCGACCCGGCCGGCCGCGTGACCTACGCGAACCCGGCCGCGGCGGGGCTCCTCGGCCACGCGCCGGAGGAACTCGCCGGCCGCGACGTGCGCGCGCTGTTGCCGGGGGCGCTCGACCCGGGCGCCCCGCTCGCCCCGTGGCACTCGCAACGCCTGCGCCTCGCGAACGGCGATACGGGCGAGCATTTCCTCGACACGACGCTCTCGGCCATCGCCGGCGCGGGCGGCGGGGCCGGCGGCTGGGTGCTCGCGGCGCGCGACGTGACGGAGGCCTGGCGGCTCGAGGAGCGGCTGCGCACCGAGCTCGCGGCGCGCCAGGACGCGCTCGAATCGCTGCGCGGTCTCCTCGAAGGCCTCATTCCGGCGGCGGGCCACGCGACGCGCGTGGGCTCGGGCGACATCGGCGTCGTGTCGGCCCTCGTCGCCGAGCTCGTGCGCGAGCGCGAGGAAGGCCGCCGCGCCCTCGACAACCAGAAGTTCGCGCTCGACCAGCACGCCATCGTGAGCGTGACCGACCGCGACGGACGCATCGTATACGCGAACGACCGCTTCTGCGAGACCACCGGCTACCGGCGCGAGGCGCTCATCGGCTCGCGCCACGCCCTGGTGCGATCCGGGATACACCCGCCGGAGCTGTACGAGCAGCTGTGGCGGACGATCCTCGGCGGGCACGTCTGGCAGGGCGAGATCTGCAACCGCACGGCCGACGGCCGGCTCAAGTGGTTCAGCTCGACCATCGTGCCGCTGCCGGGCCCGGACGGCGCCCCCGAGCAGTTCATCGGCATCTCGACGGACGTGACGGACCTGAAGGAGACCGAGGCGGCGCTGCAGCGCGCGAAGGAATCCGCCGAGTCGGCGAACCGCGCCAAGAGCGACTTCCTCGCCAACATGAGCCACGAGATCCGCACGCCGATGAACGGCATCATCGGCATGTCGAACCTCGTGCTCGACTCGCCGCTGGACGCCGAGCAGCGCGAGTACGTGGGCATCGTGAAGAGCTCGGCGGAGGCCCTGCTCGTCATCATCAACGACATCCTCGACTTCTCGAAGATCGAGGCCGGCAAGCTGGTGGTGGAGGCGCTGCCCTTCGACGTGCGCCGCGCGCTGGACGACGCGCTGCGCTCCCTGGAGCTGCCCGCGCGCGAGAAATCGCTGCAGCTGCGCGCCGAGGTGGACCCCGGGGTGCCGGCGGAGGTGGTCGGCGACTCCGGCCGCTACCGCCAGGTGCTCATGAACCTCGTGGGCAACGCCATCAAGTTCACGCAGGAAGGCGGCGTGAAGGTGGCCGTCTCGCTGCGCGGGGGCGAGGGCGACTCGCTCGTCCTCGAGACGGCGGTTCGCGACACCGGCATCGGCATCTCGCCCGACAAGCTGGCGCGCATCTTCGACGCCTTCACGCAGGAGGACACCTCGATCACCCGCCGCTACGGGGGCACGGGCCTGGGCCTCACGATCTCGCGCCGCCTGGTGGAGCTGATGGACGGGAAGATCCGCGTGGAGAGCGAGCCCGGCAAGGGCAGCGCCTTCCGCTTCACCGTGGCCGTGAGGAACCGGCCCGCGGCGATGCCGGGCGAGGCCGATGCGCGCCTGCTCGCGGGCCGGCGCGTGCTCGTGGTGGACGCCGCCGAGAGCCACCGCCAGACGCTGGGCGCCCTGCTGGAGCGCTGGGGCATGAAGGTCGAGCACGCCGACTCCGCCAACGCGGCGCTCGGCCAGATCGTGGGCGGCGCGCGCTTCGACGCGCTGCTGCTCGACGCCGCGATGCCCGAGATGACGGGGGCGCAGTTCGCCGCGGCGCTGGACCAGCCGGCCTACGCGGCCGTGCGCCCGCCGGTGCTGCTGCTGTGCCCGGGCGGCACGGGCATTCCGCCGCGCGGCGTGGTGCGCGTCGTCCGCACGCCTCTCGCCCCGTCGGACCTCATGGCGGCGCTCGCCTTCGCGCTGCGCCGCCCGGCCCCGAGCGGCAGCCTCGCGCTGCACGTGCTGCTCGTCGAGGACAACATCATCAACGAGCGCGTGGCGACGGCCATGCTCGAGAAGCGCGGCTGCCGCGTGAGCGTGGCGCACGACGGCGGCGAGGCGCTCGCGGCGTGCGAGGCGGGCGCGTTCGACGCGGTGCTAATGGACATGCAGATGCCCGTGATGGACGGGCTCGAGGCCACGCGGCGGCTGCGCGAGCGCGAGGCCCTGGGCGGCTGGCTGCGCACGCCGGTGCTCGCGATGACGGCGAACGCGATGGACGAGGACCGCGACGCCTGCCTCGCGGCGGGCATGGACGACTTCCTCGCCAAGCCCATCCGGCCCGACGAGCTCTTCGCGCGCCTGGAGCGGCTGGCGCGTCCCGCCGCGGCCTAGGCTCCCTGGGGTCGTTCCTTCGGCGGCGAGGGCGTGGGCTTGATGCCCAGCCGGTCGGCGGCGCGCACGAGCTCCGCGACGCTCTTCACGCGCATCTTCTCCATGATGCGGCCGCGGTGCACCTTGACCGTCTTCTCCGTCGTGCCGATCTCCGAGGCGATCACCTTGTTGCGCTTGCCCGCGATCACGTGCGTGAGCACCTCGCGCTCGCGCGGCGTGAGCTCGCCGTAGGCGAGGGCGATGTCCTTCTTCGCGGACTTGTCGCTCCAGGCGGCGCGGGCGCGGTCGATGGCGCGCGCGAGCGCGGCGAGGAGCGTGGCGGCCTCCACGGGCTTGAGCAGGAAGTCGACGGCGCCGCGCTTCATCGAGGTGACGGCGCCCGGCACGTCGCCGTGCCCGGTGAGGAAGACGACCGAGACTTCCGGCCGCGTCGCCTGCAGGCGCGCGTGCAGGTCGAGGCCGCTCTTGCCGGGCAGCCCGATGTCGAGCAGGGCGACCGACGGCCCGCTGATCGAGGGCGCGAAGGCGAGGAAGTCCTCGGCGTTCGCGAACGTCTCGGGTTCGGCGCCCTCGGCGCGCAGCAGCCGCGCGAGCGACGTGCGGACGGAAGGGTCGTCGTCGACGATGTACAGGCTCACGCCCTCGGCGGCGATCATCGGCTTTCTCCAGGCAGGTGGATGGTGAAGGTGAGGCCGCGTCCGGCGTTGCGCGCCACCTCGAGCCGCCCGCCGTACGCCTCGACGAGCGAGCGCGTGACGAGCAGGCCCAGGCCGGTGCCGCGGGACTTGGTCGTGTGGAAGGTCTGGAACATGCGGGCGAGGTCCTCGTCGGTCGCGCCGGGCCCGGTGTCGGCGACGCGAAGGCGGACGCGCTCCCCGATGGCCTCGACGCGCACCGCGAGCCCTCGCGGGTGGTGGCCGGGCTCGGCCTCCATCGCCTCGATCGCGTTCACGACGAGGTTGAGCAGCGCCTGGTAGAGCTGCACCGGGTCGATGCGCACGCAGGCGCGGGAGCGCGCGCCCTCGAGCGTCGCCTTGACGCCGGCGTGGCGCACGCGCGTGCCGACGAAGGCGAGCACCTCGGAGGCGACCTGGGCCGGGCTCACCGCCTCGGCCTGCGCGGGCTGGTTGCGCACCAGGCGCCGGGCGCGAAGGATGATCTCCCCCGCGCGGCGTCCGTCGGCGACGATCGACTCGAGCGCCTCGCGCACGTCCGCCGTCTTGCCGCTCTCCAGCAGGCGCAGCGCGGCCTCCGCGTTGGTCACCACCGCGGCGAGGGGCTGGTTCACCTCGTGCGCGAGCGAGGCCCCGAGCGCGGCCACGGTGCGCACGCGCGAGGCGTGGGCCACGGCGGTGGTGAGCTCCTCCTGGCGTTCGCGGGCCACGTGCAGCTCCGTCACGTCCGTCTGCGTCCCCACGTAGTGCGTCACCTTGCCCGTCTCGTCGCGGATGGGCGCGATGCGCAGGAAATTCCAGAACGGCGTGCCGTCCTTGCGGTAGTTGAGGATCTCGCCCTGGAACACGTGCCCGCCGGAGAGCGCGATGGCGATCTGGCGCACGGTGTCCAGGTCCGTTCCCGGGCCCTGCACCATGCGGCAGTTGGTGCCCAGGATCTCGTCGGCGGAATAGCCCACCAGCCGCTCGAAGGACGGGCTCACGTAGACGATGGGGGCGTCGGGCCGGGTGGCGTCGGAAATGACGATGCCGTCGTCGGCCACGTCGAGGGCCGCCGCCTTCAGGCGCTCGGCCAGCGCTTCCCCGAGGAGCGAGCGGCCGCGCGCGCGGCGGGGCGCGCGCGCGCGGCCGGTGGCGAAGGGCGCCCTAGCCGCCATGGGTACGCAGCCTCTCCACGTCCGGCACGGTGACCGTGCGCCCGTCCAGAACCAGCAGGCCCGCGCCCTCCAGCTCGTGCAGGATGCGCGAGAAGTACTCGGGCGTGAGGTTCAGGCGCGAGGCCACGATCATCTTGTTGGCCGGCAGCGTCACGCTCAGGGACTTCGCGCCCGCCTCGGGTTCCTCGCGCAGCAGGTAGCCGATGACGCGCTCGAGGCCCGAGCGCAGCGAGTACGCCTCCACGTCGCGGATCAGGTGGTGGAGCTTTCGCGACATGCCCGCGAGCATGCGGCGGGCGAAGCGCGGGTCGCGCTCGATCTCGTCGAACACCACCGCCTTCGAGACGTGCAGCAGGAGCGAATCCTTGAGCGCCTGCGCCGAGACGACGTAGGGAATTTCCATGAAGAGGATCGCCTCGCCGAAGGAGAAGCCCGGCCCCATGATCTCGATCACCTTCTCGGTGCCCTGGGGCGAGGTCACGAAGAGCTTCACCTGCCCGTAGAGCACCACGTGGAAGCCCTCGCAGCGCTCGCCCCGGTGGAAGAGGGGCTCGCCCCGGGTCGCGTAGATGCGTCTCGTGCCGGCCGCCACCCGGCCGATCTCCTCGGGGGTGAGATCGCTGAACAGGGGCAGGTTGGCGAGGAACTGCTCGACGGGGATGTCGGGGCCGCGCGTCTTGGGCTCGCCTGAATTCATGTCCGGGCCGGGGCGTTTAACCCGTCCATGATACGCCGGCCGCGTGCTACCTCCCTTGCCGGGCCTGCGGCGCGGCTTGGCGCCTCCCCAGGGCGCAGGCCGCGACCGCCGGCACGAGCGCGGCGGCCGAGAGCACGTTGTGCAGCCACCGGGAGAGTTCGCCGGCCGGCCCGGCGAGGGCCACGACCGCCGAGAGGGCGAATGCGCCTGCCGCGAGGCGAAGCGGTCCGCGTGCGGCGGGCGGCGTCCGGCCGCTCGTCGCGAGGAAGATCGACGCGAGCATCGCGAACCAGCCCGCGACCCGGTGCAGGGCGGTCGCGGCGGGCGAGGGCGGGACGATGCCCGAGGCGAGCAGCGCGCCGGCCGCGATCGCGATCGCCGCGAGCACGAGGACAACGAAGGGAGACCAGGCGAGCGGGCCCTCGAGGCGCCGGGTGCGCGCCCACGCATCGCTCGCCACGGCCGCCACGAGCGCGAGCAGGCCCAGCCCGCCCATCAGGTTCGCGAGCACCACCGGGCCCGAGGGGTTCCCCGCCGAGGCGCGTCCGATCACCGAGAGCGCGCTGACCAGTCCGAGCAGGGCGACCGCGGCGAGGCGAAGGACGGGCCGCGACGGGACGCGCCACGCGATCGCGACCACGAGCAGGGCGAGAACGGCCACCGCCATCGCGGCGACGCGGTGCGCCAGCCGCAAGGCGTCGGCCAGCGCGAAGGCCTCGCACCCGCCGGGCGGGCAGCCCGAGTCGCCCGCCGCGAGCCGCAGCCAGGCGCTCGAGGCCACGACGACGAACACGAGCGCCGTGCCGATCCCCGCGGTGCGCGCCAGGGAGCCGTCGAGACCATCCTGCGCCGTCACGGGCGTTCCTTGCGCCAGGCGCGGATCACCACGACGATGAAGGCGAGCCCGCCCGCGATCGCCACCAGGCCCCCGAGCCCCATGAGCCCCATGCCGGCGATCTCGGCCGGCGTGCGCAGCACCTGCGCCGCGCCCGCGACCTTTCGCTCGACCCCGTAGCCGCCCGACCATACGAGCCCCAGGATGTGCAGCAGCTGGCCGCCGCCGTAGAGCCACGGCTGCCAGGACGCGAGCCTCGAGCGCGGCGTGCCGTGCCCCAGCCGCGGCAGCAGGTGGTAGGTGAGGCCCATGAACGCGAGGGTCACGCCCACGATGCAGCCGTGGTAGTGCGCCGGGATCTTCACGTTGGCGCCGCTGATCGCGAAGCCGATGAGGCCGCCGGCGGCGAAGAGCGCGATGGAGGCGGCGAGCGCGCCGAACACCGGGCGGGTTTCGGCGTCGAGCCTCGGCACGCGCCTCAGCGCCCACAGGAGAGCGGCCAGCACCGGCGCGATGGCGAGCCCGCCGCCGAAGCGCATGAGCCAGGTCTGCAGCTTGTGGTGCTCGACGGAGGCGACAGGATGGGCGAGATAGATGAAGGGTGTCACGAGCACCGCCGCGAGCGCGATCGTCGACAGGAACGCGGCCACGCGCGGCGAGAGCGGGACGCGAAGGCCCAGCGCCGAGGCGAGCCAGAGCCAGGCCGCGAGCATGAGCAGCGTCCAGGTGAACTGGAGCACGTGGCCGCCGCCCCAGAAGAGCAGCTCGAAGTAGGCGCGCCGGTCGAGGTGGGGCGAGAGCTCCAGGCCCGAGGCGAGGAAGGCGCCCAGCGCCACCGCCGTCGCGATCGCCGAGGCGCGGATGGCCCAGCGCGTGGCCGCCTCGCCGTCGAGCGCGGGACCGACCGCGCGCCCCGCCCACAGCGTGCGCACGATCGCGAGCGCGACGCCCGCGCCGATCGCCGCCAGGCCACCGAGGAAGAGCGCGTTGTCGATCACGGGAATGTAGTTCGCGAGCACGGGCGGGGCCGGGCTCGCGAGCGGCGCCGCGCACAGGGCCAGCGTGCCCGCCGCGCAGAGCAGCAGGGAAGCGCGCGCGAGCGCGAGCCCGCGGGCATCGCAGGCGAGGCTCCAGAGGACGCCGGCGAAGGCGAGGAACCACACGAGCACCGAGAGGTCGACGTGCGCGACGAGCGCCACCTGGAAGAAGTTCGCGACGGGGAAGACGTCCTTCAGCCCCGGCGTGCGCGCGAGCACGAGCAGCAGCGAGAAGACGCCCGATCCCACGAGGGCCGCGATGCCCAGCGCGAGCCAGGCGGAGGCGAGGCGCGCGCTCGTTCCAAGCTCCACGCGTAGTCGGTAGTCGGCAACGGGATTCGCGAGCGCGGCGGGACGGGCGATGGAAGTCGGATGGCTAGCCATGGCGGGGCTCCTGGCGGCGGGGCGGCAGCCCCGGTGAGGCGGCGCCCGGTTGCAGGCGCCGCAGGTGGCGGCGGAAATCCTCGAGCTCGGCGCGAAGGCGCGCGCCGTCGGTGCGGCCCGCGAAGGCGAGCCGGATGCGCTCCCGCGGCACGCTCGGCCGCAGGGCGGGGGCGCGAACGCCTGCGAGGCGGGCGGCGGCCAGTTCCGAACCGACGCGGAACTCGCAGTCGCCTTCGCGGCAACCGACGACGAGCACCCCGTCGGCGCCGGCGCGCAGGGCGTACTCGATGAAGGAGGGCGGCGTCATCGCGGCGCATAGCAGCGCGATGGCCACGGTGTCGGGCCGCTCGAGCGATGCGGTGTCGGCGGCCCAGCGGCAGCCGAAGACGACGATGCGCGCCTCGCCCTCGAGCGTGCGCGCGCGCCGCTCGAGCGCCTCGCGCGCCTCGCCGATGGGAAGCGAGGGCATGTCGATGCCGGTCACGAGGCTCTCGCCCCGGCGGAAGGGGGTCGACGAGGGGCAGGCCCCGGTGCAGATGCCGCAGCCGGCGCAAAGGGCGGAGTCGACGCGTGCCTCGCGCGGATGCGGGCGGTCGTCGCTGCGCGGGACCATCGTCACCGCGCCGAAGGGGCAATCGGCGAAGCAGCGCGCGCAGCCGTTGCAGTTCGCGAGGCTCACGCGCGCGGCCGGCGCGCGCGCGATGCGGGAGGCGAAGGGCATCGCCGCGAGCACGGCGAACGCGGCGAGCACCACGGCCCACAACCCCTCGGGCGACATCGCGGCCATCGCCGGGTGCGCGAAGAGATAGAACCAGTCCACGGGCAGGCGCTCGGGAAGGCTCGAGAGATCCGCCGGCGGCAGCAGTTCGAGGGGCGCGGCGAGCGACAGGGCGGCCAGGGCGGCGAGCGTCCCGGCGGCCAGGGCACGCGGCGGCTGGGTGCGCGCCGGGCTCACGCGCTGGATGTGCGCCCACATCGTGGCGAGCAGCGCGAGCGGGATGCCGATGTGCAGGAAGATGAAGAGCGAGAACAGGCGGTCGTTCACCTGGCCTGCGTCGATCACGTTTCGCGTCAGGGCGCCGTCGAAGAGGGGGATCGCGTCGAGCCACTCGGTGGTCGCGGTGAGGCTCCAGAGCGCGAGCTGGTCCCACGGCAGCCAGTACCCGCCGATGCCGGCCGCCAGGAGCGGCAGGGGCAGCAGGACGCCGGTGACCCACGCGTAGCGCCGGAAGGTGGCGTGGTGGCGCCGCGCCAGCTCGCGCACGAGGTGCGCCGCGACGACCACGACCATCGCGTCGGCGCTGTAGCGGTGCAGGGCGCGGGCGAAGGCGCCCAAGGGGAAGTCGCCGCGGTCGAGGGCGGCCACGCTGGCCCACGCCCCGGTGGCGCTCGTGTCGAACGCGACGTAGATCCAGATGCCCGTCGCGGCGCACAGCCAGAAGCAGAAGAAGGCGAGGGCGCCCAGGTGCCGCCACGGGTTGAGCCGCTGGCCGAACGCGCGGTCGAAGAGCCCTTCGAGGCGCTCGAGCGCGAGGCCGGCGGGGCCGGGGGCGGGCAGGAGCGTGGCGAGCGCGGCCATGGCCTAGCGCAGGAGGATGCTGCCCTTGCCGGGCTCGAAATCCACGACCAGCACGCGGCCCGCCTCGAGCGTCACGGTTTCCTCGCGGACGCGGTCGAACGTCCCGGCCGCATCGTCCGCGAGCGCCACGCGCAGGCGATGCACGCCGGTCGGCACGGCGAGGCGGCGGTAGGCGACGGACGCGCCGTCGCGGGAAAAGCCCGAGGGAACGGCGACGATGTCCGCGATGGCGGCGCCGTCCAGCTCCACCTTCACGCGCACCGGCGCCCGCTCGCGGGGGCAATCCTCGGCCGCGCGCATGTTGGGCGCGAGCTTCGCCAGTTCCTCGGGCGTTCGCACGTGGCACGCGCTCTTCCTCTGGCCCGCGTGGTTGAGCGAGATGCGCAGCAGCGCGTGGCCGGGGGCGATCGGCTCGAACGCCGGCGACGTGGAGAAGTAGCCGATGAACGCGGCGAAGGCCGCGTAGAGGGCCGCCTGCGAGACGAGGCGAAGGCCCGCGTTCACGGCCGACCCCCGAGGCGAACGAGGTCGGCCTCGCGCGAGTCGATGCGCGGCGCGAGGCGGAAGGCATCCGAGAAGCAGTCGTCGGGCGTGAGGCCGTGCGAGGTGAAGGCCGGGTGGGCCGCCTCGACCATCTTCACCGAGCCGCACGCGTAGATCTGGTGGCCGGCGAGGTCCGGGTAGTCCTCGAGGATGGCTTCGTGCACGAGACCCGTGCGCCCGGTCCAGCCGTCATCGGGCGAGGGCTCCGAGAGCACCGGCACGAAGCGGAAGTTCGCGTGCTCGCGCGCCCAGCGCTCGGGGAGCTCGCGCAGGTACAGGTCCGACAGGCGGCGCGTGCCCCAGTAGAGGACCATCTCGCGCCTGAGGCCCGCGTGCAGCGCGTGCTCGACCATGCTCTTCACCGGCGCGAAGCCGGTGGCGCCGGCCACGAAGAGGATGGGCTTGTCGCCGCTCTCGCGCAGGAAGAACGAGCCCACCGGGCCCTCGAAGCGCACGACGTCGCCGACCTGCATCGACTCGAAGACGTGCGTCGTGAACTGGCCGCCGGGGATGAGCCGCACGTGGAGCTCGATCGGTCCGCCCTCGTGCGGCGGGGTCGCGAAGGAGAAGCTGCGCTTCTGGCCGTCCTCCAGCAGGACGTTCAGGTACTGGCCGGCGTAGAAGGCGATGCGCTCGCCACCCTCGGGCTCGAGCCGCACGCGCATCACGTCGGGCGCGAGGCGGTCCAGGCTGGCGACGCGCGCCGCGTGGATGCGGGCGGCCGGGCGCGCTTGCGCCGTCGGCCGGTACTCGATCTCGACGTCGGTGCGCGGCTTGGCGACGCACGCGAGCACGCGGCCGGCGGCGCGGTCGGCCTCGGTGAGGGCGCTCGCCTGGTGGGGCCCGAGCTCGATCTCCCCGTGCAGGACGGTGCACTGGCAGACGCCGCAGCCGCCGTTGCGGCAGTCGAAGGGCATGGCGAGCCCCTCGCGCAGGCACGCGTCGAGCAGCGTCTCGTCCTCCTTCACCGGCACGATGCGGTTGTCGGGCAGGGCGAGGATGTGGAAGGCGCGCGCCGCGCGGCGCCCGAACTTCGGCGGCAGCCAGGGCGCGAGAAATGCCAGGAGGGTCAGCGTGAGGACGACGGACCAGGTGGCCGCGGGCGATACGGCGTAGACGAGCGCGTAGGCGGGCAGGTAGAACCAGTCGAAGCCGAGCGAGGAAGCGATGGCGGAGAGATCCGCGGGCCCCTGCGACAGCGCGGGCTTCGCGAGCGAGAGGACGACGAGGGCGGCAAGGCTCCCGGCCATGATCTCGCGCGGCGGCAGCGTCTTCGCGCGCGGCACGCGCTGCGTGTGGATCCCCAGGAGCGCGAGGACGCCGAGCGGCAGCCCGATGTGCAGGAACGACAGCAGCGAGAAGAACCGGTCGCTCACGCTCGCCGCGTCGAGGAAATTCCTCATGAGCAGGCCGTTGAAGACGGGCAGCGCGTCGAACCATTCGGCGGTCGCGACCACCGTGAACTGCGCCAGCCGGTCCCACGGCAGCATGTAGCCGTTGATCCCGGAGGCGTACACGAGCCACAGCAACACCACGCCGCTCACCCACGAAAACCAGCGGAAGCCCCGGTGGCGGTCGAAGGCGAAGTGCCGGGCGAGGTGCAGCCCCATCGTGAGCACCATCCCGTCGGAGGCGTAGCGGTGCAGGCTGCGCATCACGCCGCCCACCCAGCGCTGGCCGTGCGTGAGCTGCTCGACGGAACGCCAGGCCTCGGTGACGCTGGTGTCGAAGAAGGCGTACAGGTACAGCCCGCTCGCGAGCACCACCCAGAACAGCCAGTAGCTGAGCGCGCCCAGGTGGTAGAGGGGATTCGCCCGGTCGCCGAAGATCGCGTTGAAGGTCGCCTCGGCCCGCAGGAAGAGCCTTTGCAGCAGGCGCTGGAGGAAGGAGAACACGGGCGGCCTTCAGCCGGCCCGCAGGCGGCGGTGGCGCCGCCATTCGCGCCACAGGAACCCCAGGACCGCGATGACGATGGTCGAGCCGGTGAAGAGCTCGAGCACGATGCCGTAGTCGAGCCGGTAGCGGCCGGTGCGCGGGTCGTAGACGGTGCACAGCAGGCGCACGCGCTCGACGATGTCGGCGAGCCCCGGGCGCTCGAGCGGCGCGCCCGTCAGCAGGCTCTTGAGCGGGCCCACCAGCATGCGCACGTCGAAGTCCTCGCCGTAGACCTGCGTGGCCACGCGGCCCTCGGCGTCGAGCAGCGTCACCTGCGCGAGGTGGTCGAAGCCGCCGGCCGAGGCCGCGAAGCTGAAGCCCATGTCGCGGGTGAGCCCCTCCACGGCGCCGGGGTCGGGCGAGAGGAAGAGCCAGCCCGCCCGCTCGATGCCCATCTGGCGGCGGAATCCCTCCATCGCCGCGGGCGTGTCGTAAGGAATGTTGAAGCCGATGCTCACCACGTGGAAGCGCCCGGGTCCCAGCGCGCGGTCCGCCTCGGCCACCGCGCGCGCGAGGAAGCGCGTGGTCGTCGGGCAGGCCTGCGAGCAGGCGGTGTAGACGAAGCTCACCACCACGGGGCGGCCGCGAAGGTCGGCGAGCCGCACGCGGCGGCCGTCCGGGGCGGTGAAGGCCTGGTCGGCCACGGATCGGCCCAGGACGCCCTGGCTGCGCTCGAGCGCGGCGGGGGGCTCGAGCGCGGGGGAGGCCGCCGCCGTGGCGACCGAAAGCCCGAGGACGAGCGCGGCGGCCGGCAGCCGCCCTCGCGCCGGGGACAGGGTACGCATCGTCAGCCCCGCAGGGCCGCCTCGACGAGGATCGCGGCGAGGAGCAGGGAGAGCTGGGCGAGGGAGACGCGGAAGCATTTCCTCGCGTTGGCGCGCGTGGGCGACGCGCGAAGGCGTGC
>Ga0138256_10003320_pt1 | contig 17121 bp, 17 predicted proteins | sample KNB2016incub_MG_FD_105486 | JGI IMG/M metagenome (GOLD analysis project Ga0138256, IMG submission 105486) | Active sludge microbial communities from wastewater in Klosterneuburg, Austria - KNB2014incub_MG | ecosystem: Engineered > WWTP > Activated sludge > Unclassified | place: Austria... | reverse complement strand
GACACCCTCGATAATCTCCCCACCTGGCCTAACAGCCGGATCGATGAATTGCTGCCGTTCGCACCAGAGGCTATTGAAGCATTGTTGAAAGAATGTGGGTAGGTGGTGGGGTTGGAGGGATACTCTCAAAAAATATTTGAGGATAATTGAGCGCACTAAAAGATGTTAGATGGTGCCGTTGGACGCTTACACAAGACTTCTGCACAACTGAGCAAGAGACTAAATATCTAACTAATCAACGCAGGATGGATAGGATTGAGGGCAAGTCGAATCTAGGCCCCCAGATGGATCATTTACCAAACTAAGTCGACTTAAAATTTCCAATACTTTGGGAAAATCCTCAGGACTTCGTGCCCAAAAGATATAATTAGCTTTCAATCTATTCTGTGCAAAAGATAATAATTCAGGAATTGTAGGTCTTCGGCCGGTACTATCATGCCGAGTATTAACATAATTAGATGCCATTACTTGAGGAGCCAAAGGTACAATACCGGAGAGTTTGGGATAGTAATGATAGATACCTTTAGGAACTGAGTCAGTGCCCTTTGAATGCAAACCAGAGTCATCCAGAAAAATATCAGGACTACTTAATCCTGTACCCATCTCTTTAAGTTTGTATATAAATGACTCAAGAATGGAACGCGGGTAATTTACCTCTTGAATTGTCATAGTATTAGGAAATTGAGATCTCATCTGCCGATGCACATCAAGTAAATTATTGTAAAACTGATCTATTTGAATACTCGATACTGGATCTATTGGCTGCCCCAGAGCGGTCTCTATCATGCCGATACCTTCGAAATAGGGGTGAGAATTGTAGCGCTCTCCTAATGCACGAAATAAAGCACTTAATCGATCACGAACCTGGAGATTCCATAACTTAATGTTGTATCCCTTGTGGATTTTTTTACCATAGGTACTAAACGCAAATTGTCCTCCCTCGTATTTAGTTGCTTTGAGGTAATCAGGTATAAGTCTCCAGGCAGGATTAAATGACTTGGTCTGCACTTGGATGACAAGACGTTTACCTTGTGCAGCTAGCTCACCAAGCTGTCGATCAATAGAGGTAAAATCATATACACCTTCTGTTTTTTCCAGTTCGGCCCATAAGTACCTGACTTGGATACCACGCAGCACCGGAGTTTTCTTAAGCTCATTGTATATTTGCGTCATATACTTAGGGTTATCCTTACCATAACCCATAATCGTATAGTAGTGCCCTGGATGCCACTTCACAGAATCTACTACTGGTGTACTTGCATCGCATGCATTACTCCAGAAGATTAGAATCATACTAACTGCACCAAGGAAGGAAAAATTAATTTCTAACTTTATAGCACTAGTAGTAATTTTCATATAAGAATATTCAGTTTATACAGAAGCTAATCTATTCGAAATAGTATTCAATTAACGTGTTCGTTAGCCAGTGTATCACTTACTGAGGATCAATTCAGCGCATCTTTAATGATATGGATTCCCATTGGGCTGGAATCAAGCAATCCGCTATCTGTACGCAAATTAATATCTTGAATTAGCTGTGATCAAACGACCGCGTTGTGATTGCCACGCTCTGTTTCACGGTTGTTCTTCGCTGATCTATCTTGAATGCCATTCATACGTATGCGTCTAACGCTACCATCTTTTAATTTTCTATTATAGTGATTCAATGACTCACTCGGAAAATCCGCTCAATGCCTTCCGTGCCTATGCGCTTGCGAAAATGCACCAGCTCCGTGCTATGACAAGGCAACCTCTGCTGGAATTCTTTCATGCCGCAAAAAGCCTGGTAGATTCAGATTCATTAAGTCACGATGACTCCGATCCCGTCAGCAGCGTAGGCAACATACGAATAGCCTCTGCATTACTTTCTGAAAATACTATATCGGCTGCTTGCTGCCATGGCAGCCACCGATATCCCAAATGTTCCTTAGCCGCCACGGTTACTGGCTTCAATTCCGGTAGGCACAATCCGAAAACATGCTCAGTATTATGTGTCACTTCAGGCGCATAGCGCCATCGCCATTCTTGATAAATTTCATATTGATTTTGCACCCGCCAATCACTCAGTACGTAGCTTTCTGCATCCAAACCCGTTTCCTCAAACACTTCGCGGATTGCCGTCTGTCGGAGTATTTCTCCATGATTTTGACTACCTGTCACGGATTGCCAATAACCCGGATGATCAGCTCGCTCCAGCAGTAAAACCTGTAAATCCGTCGTATAAATGACAACCAGAACAGAAACCGGTACTTTGTACATTAGAACAATTGATAATCGGTTAACCAGGCTTGATTTCAGTTTGGCGCAAGCGAATACTCAATTCTTTTAATTGTTTCTCATCTACCGTGCTGGGAGCGTGAGTGAGCAAGCACTGAGCACGCTGCGTTTTAGGGAAGGCAATTACGTCACGAATCGATTCTGAGCCTGTCATCATGGTCAGAATACGATCCAGACCAAATGCAATTCCACCATGAGGCGGTGCGCCATACTGCAAGGCCTCTAATAGAAAACCAAATTTCTCTTGGGCTTCCTGTTGCGAAATATTTAAAGCACTGAATACCTTGGATTGAATATCCTGGCGATGAATCCTCACCGATCCGCCACCAATTTCGGAGCCATTCAGAACCATGTCATAGGCTTTGGAAATTGCATTGCCGGGATCTGTTTCCAGCAAATCTTCATGCCCATCGGCTGGAGAAGTAAACGGATGATGCAGGGCTTGCCAGCGATTTTCTTCTTCATCGCGCTCAAACATGGGGAAATCAACCACCCATAATGGCTTCCAGCCGGATTCTGCATGACCATGCTGATGACCAATTTTGATGCGTAACGCACCTAAGGATTCATTGACGATTTTAGCTTTGTCTGCGCCAAAGAATATCAAATCACCATCCTTTGCATTTGTTCGTGCAAGAATGGTGCTAATGATTTCCTCAGGTAGGAATTTAAGGATTGGTGATTGCAATCCTTCCAAACCACCAGCCAGGTTATTGACTTTGATATATGCCAAGCCTTTAGCGCCATAAATAGCCACAAAATTCGTATATTCATCAATCTCTTTGCGCGATAACTCTCCTCCTCTAGGTACGCATAAAGCGGCTACCCGACCATTCGATTTCTCGGCTGCTTCACGAAATACCTTGAAAGGCACTTCCTTCATGATGTCAGTCAGCTCAGTAAATTCCAGCGGAACGCGCAAATCGGGCTTATCAGAACCATACTTGAACATAGCATCCGCATAGGTCAAGCGAGGAAATGGATTGGGCAGATCTACGTTATTTACAGTCTTAAATAGACCGCGGATCATCTCTTCCATCAATGACATAATTTCATCGGCGGACAGGAAAGAAGTTTCAATATCTATCTGAGTAAACTCTGGTTGTCTGTCAGCACGCAAATCTTCATCACGAAAACAACGTGTTATTTGATAGTAGCGATCAAACCCTGCTATCATCAAGAGTTGCTTGAATAATTGTGGAGATTGAGGCAGTGCAAAGAAATGACCTGCATTGACTCGCGAAGGCACCAGATAGTCGCGTGCGCCTTCAGGCGTCGACTTGGTCAACATCGGTGTTTCAATATCCAAAAATCCATGTTGGTCAAGGAACATGCGCACAGCCATTGCAACCTGATGCCGCAAACGCAGATTGGATTGCATCACTGGTCGACGCAAATCCAGGTAGCGATGTTCCAGTCGCACCACCTCGCTGATATTGTCATCGTCCATCAGGAAAGGTGGTGTCAATGAAGTATTTAATACCTCGATGCTAGCCACTAGAATCTCAATCTCGCCGCTGAACAAAGCCGCATTGATCGTGCCTTCAGGACGTTTTCTGACTTTACCGGTAATGGCCAACACAAACTCATTGCGTACTTTTTCTGCCGTCTGAAAGGTTTCCACATTATCAGGATCGCATACAATCTGAACCAGTCCTTCACGGTCACGCAAATCAATAAATATGACACCGCCATGATCCCTGCGCCGGTGTACCCAGCCACAAAGTGTCACTGTTTTATCAAGATATTCCGTATTAATGGCGCCACAGTAGTTTGTACGCATAGTTCTGTTCAATAGTTTGAGTGGTGAAGGTTATGATTTTATGTGTTGATCACGAAGATCGGAACTGAGTGATAGCCATTTGTTAGATGGCTACTCATATCACGACTAAGGGGCGATCTCATCGCATATTCGTTACTTCATTAATCTGCCGCAGGCGTCGAAGTACTTTCTTTGCTGGCGACCGCGACCGCATCTGCAGCAACCGGTGTAGCTGATGTACTATCTGTTGTACTATCTGTTGCGGTCGATTTGGTATCAGTCTGTTTTGCTTTGTTATTCCTAAAGTCAGTCACATACCAACCGCTGCCTTTTAATTGAAATCCTGCAGCAGATATCAGCTTTGTATAATTACTACTCCCGCAAACCGGACAAGCCGCAATGGGTACATCACTAATCTTTTGCAAGTGTTCTTTCTCGGCACCACATGAATTGCAAAGATATTCATAAATAGGCATAGAGGCCTCCAACAATCCAATAGGAGAAATCGCGAATTATACCTTAACCAAGCTCGGTTTAAGCATTTAATACGACCTTTCGATGGAGGATTGTGTTCTAGGCGCTACTATGAATAGTGATTATTCTCAAAACGAATTCAGAATATGACTGATGCCGCTCAAGCATTTTATTCCCAGAAAGTTTCTTATCGGTGATCAGTTTGAATAATTCTCAATAGAGAATTATTCACTAACAAAAGACCTCTGCACAACCGCGAGAATTTAGCTGTAGTGACAGAGAAATATTTCCAAATGACGCTGATTGCACGTCATTTTGGTAGAAAGTGAAATTTTTCTCTTTTTTTTAGGGAGTTCCCCCCTTTATGGGCATAAAGATTGGGGGCAGATCACAAAGATTTATGGCTAATGAATTCCTCCATCAAAATAGTTGCCAAAGTCCCATAATGGGACTAAACTTTCACTCATGAGAATCATCGCTCTATCGACTTTGAAAACATTCTGGAAAAATAATCCATCTTATGCCGATGCAATTCAACCTACGTTAGCCTGGTATAGACATGCTTTAAAGGCTGAGTGGGCATCCACTGCGGAGGTAAAAGCAGACTTCAAAAATGCCAGCATCCTCAAAGACGGCAGAGTCGTATTCAATATTGCCGGTAATAAATACCGGCTGGTGGTCTGGATTAACTATGCTTATAACGTAGTGTATATCCGTTTCATAGGCACCCATGCCCAATATGATCAAATTGATGCACAAACTATTTAATTCTGGAAACAACTGATTATGGACATCAAACCAATCAAAACTGACACCGATTACCGCGCGGCATTAAAGGAAGTTGAAACACTAATGATAGCTGAACTCAACACGCAAGAAGGTGAAAAACTGGATGTTCTGGTAACACTGATCGAGGCTTACGAGCATAAACACTTCCCGCTTGACCTACCCGATCCTGTTGAAGCCATTAAATTTGAAATGGAGCAGAAAGGCCTAACAGTAAAAGACCTGGAACCGATGATTGGAAAAAGTAACCGCGTATACGAAGTATTAAACCGCAAACGTTCTCTGTCACTTAAAATGATTTGGAAACTACACCAAGAGCTTGGTATTCCTGCTGAGTCTTTGATTAAACAATCCACTCAGACAAATAACGTTTAAAAAACATTTGCTAATATCAATCAACTCTATCCCTCATGATTACTCCTTTCCACTTGATAAAAAATGATAATTCTTTATTCTGGACCTGACACCGATTTACACACTGGAATCTCTAATTCCACAATCTCTATATCGTAGTCATACCCTATCTTGCCAATAATGCCTTTTAACTCACTTCTATATGGCTCCATAAATACTTTATGACAATATTTCGGAATCCATACAAAGTGATACATCAATCTGAATACATGATGACTATTTCTCTGCAGTTCCATAAGCGATGCGGTTAAAATGGACATCACAGAACAATTTTGTAAAATAGTTCGACAACGTTCGAAAGAAAACAAACAAGCGATTGGTTTACTTTCAAGAACTGGGCTGACTGGACAAGTTATGTCAGTTTTAAGACAAGAACTCGACTCAATGATAAGAGTAATTTTCCTGTTAAGCCAAACAATTGACGAACGTGAGCATTTAATAAACCTGACCTTGACTGGAAAGAAATGGAAACTTAGAAGTAACGCTAATGTCACAGATAAACAAATGGTTGAATTCGCCGACACACTCAACGGTTGGACAGAATCGGTTTACAAATTTGGTTGTGCATTTATTCACCTTTCTTCATTTCATGACTATATTTTCAACGACCCATTTGAAAATTTGGGACAAGATGAAATTGATTCAATCAAAATACACTTGAATAATTACCACGGTTTTCCGCTGACAACTGAATTGACAATGCAATCCATTTCATTTTATTTGCCAATGGTTTTCGACAAAATAGAAGGGAACTTAGAATGTTACATTCAAAACTTAGAACAACGACAAACAACATTAATTTAAAGGGTATAGGAAAAATAAACCACCTTTTCCATAAGTTTTGAATGTATTGAAAGCTGGTTCAATTGTCAAACACGGTGATAATCGATTGAAAAACGACTGTATTCCAGTTCAGTTAGCACAAAAAAGTCAAAGATTTTGGCGCTTCAAGCGAAAGACGCCCAGGGGTAAAGGTCAGCCCAGTGATGAAGAGGATTGAAGAGGATTGAAAGGAGCGAGCACGGGATCAGGTTGGCTCGAAAGGATCAAAGATTTGTGCAGGTACTCTAGATGCGCACGGAAGCCGGAGAAGGCGGCACATCGTCATTCGTATCGGATGCATTACTTTTGTTTTTCTTGCTGCCAGAAATAATCTCAGCGCGCAATTTGGTGTTCGGCGCAAGCACACCATGAAAACGAATGAGGTTGAGCCTTGGCCGAGGAACCAGCGCAGCCAGCCGTTGCATGAATTCCAGTGGCGACATGATGATGTGGGTCGTGCCATCCCGATAAGGCGTCTTCAACTTTAATCTCAGGTCGCCTTGCGCGTGCCCCACTTCGTCACCCTGGGGCATCTGTTGGCCGGGAGCGATCTGGTGGCCGCGGTGCCTGAACGTCTGGCCCAGGCCTTGGTGCAGCCCTTCGGCCTGCGCGCGCTGCTCCTGTCGGTGGCATTGCCGGCCACGCCCATTCACATGTACTGACACGGCTGCATGTACCGGGATGCGGGCCGCCGCTGGTTGCGCAATGCGGTAATGGAACTGTTCGCCGGCCCGGCGCCATCGCCCGCGCAACCCGCCGGTTCAGCAGGGCTGTGAAATTTCGATCAGATTCAGGTCCGGATCGCGTACGTACACCGAGCGAATCTTGCCCGTGGCGCCGGTGCGCAGCACCGGGCCTTCGATGATCGGCCAGGCTGCCGTGTTCAGGCGCGTAATCACCTCTTCCAGCGGCAGGCTGGCGATGAAGCACAAATCGAGCGCGCCGGGCACGGGCAGGTGCGCCTTGGGTTCGAATTCCCGGCCGCGCACATGCAGGTTGATCTTCTGGTTTCCGAAGGTGAAGGCCAGGCGCTCGACGGGTGGCGTGCCACCGATGAAGCGGTCCAGCCGCATGCCCAGCACGCGGGTGTAGAAATCGATGCAGGCCTCGGCGTCGTGCGTGGTCAGCACCAGGTGGTCAAGGTGATCGATCATTGCCCGTGTCCTGTGGAGCGGCTGGTTTCCCGTACCACCAGTTCGGTGGAAATTGCATCGGAGTCACCTTCTCGCTAGTGCTTGTTTCTGCCTTTCCGGCACTTTGATCTTTGGAAAATATTTCTGCTGCTTGTTCAATTAATTGTCGCTTCCAGCTGTTGATTTGCGTTGGATGTAAACCGTGACGCGCTGCCAACTCCGGTACCGTTTCCTCTCCACGTATCGCAGCCAACACTACTTTTGCCTTGAATTCACTTGAATATTGCTTGCGTTTTTTACTCATCTCATTGCTCCTTCTAGCACAATGTCAAAGCTTAACTGCTTGTACAGTTTTTGGGGGCCACTTCAGTCATCCTTGGCAGACGAAGCTTCGGAGGAGGCTCACTGCGCGTTCACGTTCAGCTCAAAGAGTTGGGAATGTCGATGATTCAATTGCTCGATGCGTTCGTGAACTGCGCGGGCAGCGGAAAGAAGTTCCCAATTGGGCATTGCTTCAGGGCTTTCTCCAGTTAGTGTCTTGGCTAGGGCATCCAGCGCTGAAGGCGGAGTCAGCAGTTCATCGACGGTCGCGTTCTCGGTCACCGGGGATGCGTTCTCGACGCGTTCGGCCAGGGTTTCCAACTGCCGAGCTGCACCGCTCAAGAAGCTCCGAATGGCTTCGGAGGCTGCCGGAGTCAGTTGAGGACCGGCGTGAAGCAGCAAGAGCTGGAAGAAATTGATAGCGAATAGGGCTTCCTGAGCCTTAGCCAGCCAGGTGGTGAGATCATCGGTAACGCTATCATGGGCATTCTGCCAGCCGGGTTCCAGTGCGACACGAGCCTGCAGTTCGCGGTTCTGGTTGAGCAGCTCCCAGCCTTGCAGTCTGGCCTTGTCGACCGCCTGATGCTTCTCGCCAAGATCGGTCAGATCCTGACCGGCAAGGGCCAGCCCAGCGATACTGCGCAGCAGCCGAGCCAGGGTGGTATTGAGTGCCTTGCCCTCACGCTCCGGCCACAGCGTTGCCGAAATGATCATATATACGATGACACCGACCAGTACGCCGATCATGCGGTCACGAATCTCGGTAATGTCGGTGGTCGGGCCAAAGCTGCCAAGCAGCGCCAACGCAAAGGTAAATGCCAGTTGAACGCCGGCATAGTTTGTCCGTGGTGAACCGGCCGCGATCCATGATCCTGCCGCGATGACCGGCAAAGTTATGGCGAGCAAACCAACAATGCTGTCCAGGTGCGGCATGATAAAAACCGTGACCAACAAGCTGGTAACGCTACCGAGAGCAACGCCGACAACACGGGTCAATCCCTTCTGTGCCGCAGCACCCACGCTTGGCAGCGCAAGGATGATGCAGGTCAGCAATGCGGTATGAATGCCTGACCATTGCACTGCCGTATAGAACACGTAGCAAATCATTGCTGCAAGCACCGTCTTCAGTGCAAACTGGCCGTAGACTGGATTACTGAACGCATCGGCCGCGAGCATTCCCGCCTTCGCTTTCGGCAACTCTGTCGGCGGCGACACATCGGCGTCGGCTGCCGCCTGCAACGCATGCATCATCTCGCGCAGGAGTCCGTCCAGACGGGTCGTAACAGGTATGTCGCCGAAAACTTCCGAAGTGTGTTCAAAGATCGTTCCCGCCGCCACTGCCGCCTCGAATGTCCGGCATGAGGCATGCAGGTCAGCCAGGTACTCGCTTTGAACGGGAGACAAGGGGCTGGCCGGAAGCTGAGAGAGGTGTGCCGCTGCTGTATGCAGACGATCAACCGCGGCGATCCGCATCAGGTGGCGAGCCTTGTCCCGGCCGTAAGCAGCATCACCCTGGGCGGCAAAAGCCAGGTGCCGGTGCAGTGCAAGAATGCCGCGCTGCACCGTATCGAGACTAAGCCGGGGAATTTCGCGACCAAACCGGCGCGCTTCCAGTTGTCGATTGACGCCGTCCAGTTGGCGAAGAATTTCGTTCGTCAGCAGACGTACGGGCTTGGCTGGCAGCAGCAAAAAATTCACGATGATGGTTATCACGATGGGATAGACCGCAGCCACCCAGGCCCATAGTAACAGGCGGCTGACCATCTCGGGGTCGCTGTTAATATCGGGGAAGCTTTGCCCATAAATAACGATCAGGGTAACGAGGTAACCGATAGGACCGAGCTTGCTGATCCGCATGAAGTACATGCCGCAGAAGGCGATGAAGCAGGCTCCGAGAATACGCAGCAAGGGAAAGTCGATAGTGAACTTGAGGAGCAGCATCGCCAGCGCCACGGCCAGAGTGACGCCGATCACCATGATGATGCCCGAGAGCTTGGTCAACACAGTGTTTTCCTGCGCCGTAAAGAACACCATGACCAGCGAAAGCGCCAGGAAAGGAACCTGCAGAGTCATTGAAATAACGATGATCAGCGCACTGCTTAACAGGCTCCGCCAAACCGCAGCCGCGCGTCCAGGAAACGGGGCCAACTCGCTGCGGATGACAGCACTCAATTGCATTGCTGCATCCAGCGTCGTTCGGATCGACCGATAGCCAGGGCTCTCACAATGCCAACCTCAGCGACCTGTGGTGGACCGGTTAGCCCCCATGATCGCCACGGCTGAAGCGCCAATCCGGAAAATAGTCGGATCCGGTTGCTCCACGAGGATGCGCACCGGAAAACGCTGGGCGACACGTACCCAGTTGATGGAGCGCGGCACGCGGGGCAGGCCGCTGGTTTCGCCACCGCCATCATCCGGAAAAACGCCGTAGCCGACGGATTCGACGATACCTGCAAAGCGCTTGCCAGGATCGCTCAGCACATAGACCTGCGCCGCTTGCCCCGGCTTGATGTGAGCCAGGTCGGTTTCACGAAAGTTCGCCACCACATACCAGCGGCCGGTATTCGCCAGCGTAAATATCGGATGGCCCGCGGCAGCGAACTGACCAACAGAGGTTTTGAGGTTGATTACAGTACCGTCGAATGGCGCCTGTACTGTGGTGTATTCCAGATTGAGCCGGGCCAGTTCGATTTCCGCCTTGACAACTTCACGTTTGGCGACCAGGGCGTCGACACCACTGATGCCGGCTGTCGCCTTTTGCGCCTCAAGTACGGCAGTACTTAACTGGGATCGAGCACTGCGCTTGGCTGTACGCGCTTGATCGACTTGCTCGACTGAGATAAAGTTCTTACTCAGGAGTGGCTCCAGACGAGAAAGTGTATCGGCAGTTTGCTCGGCTGCGGCGCGAGCCTGTTCCACGCTGGCGTTGGCAGCGGCTGCGCCCAGCTTCTGCGAATTGACTGAGCGTTGCGTCAGCTTGATTTCGTTGTTCAGTGCTTCCAGACTCGCCTCAGCTTTGGCAAGGGCCGCCGCATAAGAACGCGAGTCAATGCGAAACAGAACATCATCCTTCTTCACGAATTCGTTGTCTTTGACAGCCAACTCAACGATACGTCCGCTCACTTCAGGGGTAACGCTAATGGTGTCGGCATAGGCATAGGCGTCGTTTGTACGCGGTGCCGTGTCGATCCACCAGATCACGAAAACGGCAAGACCAATAGCAATCAGCAGCAGCAAAAGGGTTATGTTTCGGCCCACCACGCCTTTATAATCCTTTTCTTGTGTCATCGATATTACTCCGAATCAGTTCTTGAAGAAAATCAACCAGCCACCTAACGCCAATGCGCTGGTCAGGGATACATAAGCCAGCGGCAAATAGCGTGGCCCAAAGTGAGCAAGCAGACCGTAAGCCCGCAGCAGCGAATGGATGAAACTGGTTGCAATGATGGCGCCAACAATGCAGAACAGCCAATCCGGAAAATAGGCCCCCAATACGGAGATTGATGGCGTGATGGCACAGCCATTCAGCAGGATGCAGAAGAGGGCATAAGAGAAATAAACGACTTTTTTCATGAGAGCCGAATGTATCGGAAGAGGGTTTGACTGTCAATCTGACCGGAAAGTCATCCGAAATTGGCAAAATTTGTGTTCGATCAGCAGCAAAAAGCATTGAATTTACCTTCTTTTTTACCCTTCACGCAAAAAACACTCAAGAGGAAACGTTAGCGCATTCAGGAAATACACTGAAAAGATGGGCCTGGTTCAGATAGACCCGAAAGGATCAAAACTGAATCGCCCAGGATTTTCCGGAGATAAAATAATTTGAGAGAGGGAAGAGATGAAAAATCAAATCAGTTATTCTGATGTATGCTGATTCTCAAGGAATCCGAAGTTTCATAAAATGAAGACATGAAATGGAGGAAGAAGATGGAATTACCGCACACCCAATATAGTCAGGAATTTCGGAAGGAATCAGTTAAGTTTTTCAAAGAAAGCGGATTGACTCTGGTTGAAGCAGCAAAACGACTGCCATTACCCAAGGGGTCGCGGTGAAATACGATCTGATTGAATCGATGCGACAAAGCCACTCGATTGCGCTCATGTGTCAGGTACTCGATGTATCCGAGATGGTGCGATTGATTGCACTCTATAAATTTTCAGTGAATACTCTTCAATTCTAAAAGTCACATCAGAAAACAACCGGAAAGTATGGATACAATAGAACAAAAGTTAGAAGTTCGTTTAGGCCGCATACATGCCCGACAACGACTTGGAATTGAAGCAGCCCATGGACACCGTGTATTGGGTCAGGGATTAAATTTTTTCCATCCCGAAAACTGGTATTCGACACATGCATTGATTCGGCTTGCAATCCAGCTAGTGGGCATGTATGAACGTGGCCAAAGGAATGCACGCAACTTGCAGGTAAAGAAAAATTCGATTCATCTCGCACATTTACCTGACGAATTTCATGATTTCAGAATTCTGCATTTAACCGATTTGCACGTCGATATGGATGATCGGAATCTAAATGCGCTAATTCAAGCTGTAGCAAATTTACACTACGACATTTGTGTATTAACCGGGGATTATCGCGCCCAAACTCATGGCGAGATTGATAGTGCAGTTGCCGGTATGCAGCGACTCGTTACGATGTTAAGACAGCCCATCTATGGCGTCCTAGGAAATCATGATTCGATACGTATGTTGCCGGCTTTGGAATCCATGGGAATCATCATGCTGATGAATGAAGTGGCGATCCTAGAAAAAGACGATGCAAAGATTTTTCTGGCCGGCGTTGATGATCCTCATTATTTCCGAGTAGATAATCTTGAGAAAGCGGCGCGAGACATCCCAGAACACGCAGTCTCACTGTTACTCTCCCATACACCGGAAATCTATCGTCAGGCAGCGCACGCCGATTTTGACGTCATGTTTTGTGGTCATACCCACGGCGGTCAAATTTGTCTTCCCGGTGGTATTCCTGTGACATTGGATTCCAATTGTCCGCGCTATTTGGGTGCTGGTAAATGGCGATATCACCAAATGCAGGGTTACACATCAGTGGGTGCAGGCACCTCAATAGTGAATGCCCGATTTAACTGCTTGCCGGAAGTGACTATTCACCACCTTTTAAAAGCTCAATAAGGTGTTTTGCGAATTCTAAGCAGATATAGCACACGCGAAATAATCAGTTCCCCAATCAGAAATGCCAATACAATCCAGAAAATCTGCTCATTGCTGATCGCCAATAAATCCTGACACCCTAGCAGCGGAAACAATGATTCCGGAATCTGATCAAGACCCAGCGCCATTGAACTGGGAGGCAAACTTAAACGCCGCTTGATGAAGCTTGAGAACATATCACCAGCCATAGATAGCATGCCAAATAGCAGACTGATCTGCAGAGGGACGGCAAAAACACTACCGATAGCAACTGACAGCAATAGTGCAGAAACAAGACCTCTAAAGGTTTTTGATGTGCCCAGAACAGGTCGACCATCTACAAACAGCTGATTACAATCGATGGGATAATTTAATCTATTACCTGCGAATTTTGCCAGAAGAATAGGCGCCCCATTCACTCCCATGAGCCAGAACAATAAAATGACTTCGGGCGGCAATTCATTCATTAGATACAAACCTGGCAAAAAACGGCTATTGGCATTAACTCGCCATTGAGGTTTATCAATAATTTCATCCGAAACACCTTTCTTTTAATTTGGGCTCAAACTGTTGTTAGCATTGGAGGCTAACAAGCATCTGCCCCAAAAAAGACCAAATACTGATCAAGCAGAGTAACTTTACCGGCCAGCGCTAATCATCAGCGGGCTTTCTGCGATAGATCTGATTTTGCAGCTTGTCCGCCAGTTTATTCAAAGTATTTTTCATTAATTTTGCCACAGGTCTTTCCACTGCAATATGAATCAAGAATGCCAGCAGCAGCATGCCAATGACAAGACTCCAGAATAAAATGTGCGCATTAATTTTGGTATAGGCCACGTTATAAATCATAAAACCAAGGCCTTGGTGCAATAAGTATAGAGGATAAGTTATCGCACCCAGCCATAGCCAGTTTGCACGCCCGATCACACCTGTTTGCTTGCATGCGACCATGCCCATGATGACAAAAAATGCACTGACAATCGCGGCAATGACAAAGGGACTCAAATCATTCCTGATGCGAATCTCAAACTCATGTACGTCGACCGTCGATTGATAGAGGGCGCATAACCAAGCTGCGACTATTACCAAACCACGAACCCAGGTCATTCCTCGGGACCAGATAAAGAAAAATGTTGCTCCGGCTATAAAATTGGCAGAATAATCATCCAGCAGTACAAAACGTAAATGAAACATCGGATAAATGACCAGTGCAACCGTAGCCACCAACCAGAAAATAAATAATGATTCGATTTGCTGAACTCTGCCCAATAGCAGCACAATTGCCACCAACGCATAAAACTTGAGTTCCACAAACAAGGACCAATAGGCACTGTCAATCGACTCCACATCCATGAAGCCGCTTAGCATCGACATATTGACCAGATATTGACTGAAGGTTGCTATGTAATCCGGTGATCCGATGGTCAGAATGGCAACAAACGTGATGGTGCAGCATATCCAAAAAGCCGGATAAAGACGCACTAGCCTGGATAACACAAAATGCCTTAAGCTCCCACTGGAAGCAGTCATTAGAATGACAAATCCACTGATCATGAAAAATAAATCAACGCCCAGATAACCGTATCTGAATAGAGAAGATAGCAATGGATAGGGTGCAATTGTTTGAAAATTCGCCGCAAAACCATTCAGTGAATAATGATGAAAAACAACTGCCAATGCAGCAAGAAATCTCATCAAATCGAGCTCGTTAACTCTGCCAATGTTGGCATCGCGTGCGATCACATTATTCAACCTTACTTGAGATTACGCTGAAGTTTAAAATGATGTTCCAGGATAGAACAACAATCACAACCCATCATTTGGAATTCCAAATCATTGTTTAAAATATCATACCTGCTTTTCAGGGTAGGCTTCTCCCAAAACACCGTACACTTTTTGAGAGAAGCATCAAATCGGTTGAATTATCCAACTTGCAAAAGCTAACCATTACCCGCTCACTCGAGTAATCCCAAATAAGCATTCACTTCTTCTCGAATCATGAAGGAAATTGCATATACCGGAAATGAGCGAAGAAGCTCAAAAAATAATTGTGCCGAGGTCTTCCGATAACAGGATGGTGTATCTGCGACTGTTTAGGCAATCATATATCCAAATTGCTTTGACGACGCACAAGTAGTAACAAACTTGTGTAGGTTTTTGAGCAAAAATAAAATCAAATGATAAAATAAAACAAAAGCTTGCCTGGTCACACGAAACTTTCATATAGCTCTTTAGTCGTCATAAACCAATAATTTACGTTAAGATTCTCATTCCCACTCAATCGTTGCCGGAGGTTTTCCAGAGATATCATAAACCACACGATTAATGCCACGAATTTCGTTGATAATTCGATTGGAAACTTTGCTTAATAACGAATACGGCAATTCTGCCCAATTAGCAGTCATAAAATCCTGGGTTTGCACAGCTCTCAATGCGATGACATATTCATACGTGCGTCCATCACCCATCACCCCCACGGATTTAACAGGCAAAAACACCGCAAATGCTTGCGAAGTCTTTTCATACCAACCGGAACGTTGCAATTCTTCGATGAAAATTTGATCGGCCTGTCTAAGTAATTCGGCATATTCATATTTTACCTCACCCAAGATGCGCACCCCCAATCCTGGGCCAGGAAACGGATGACGAAACACCATTTCGCGCGGCAAACCAAGCGCCAATCCTAGTTCACGCACTTCATCCTTGAACAATTCACGTAATGGCTCAAGCAACTTCAGGTGCATGCTGTCAGGCAAACCGCCCACGTTATGATGAGATTTGATCGTATGCGCTTTTTTGGTTTTCCCACCCGCAGATTCGATCACATCCGGATAAATGGTGCCTTGCGCAAGCCATTTGGCATCACTAATTTTTGCCGATTCACGCTGAAAAACCTCAACAAATTCTCGTCCGATAACCCGGCGTTTGGTCTCTGGATCTGTAATGCCCTGAAGATGCCGATAGAAATCGCGACTGGCATCAATATGAATCACTTTGACAGTCAGGTTATTGGCAAATGTTTCCATCACTTGCTTGGCTTCATTTGCACGCAGTAATCCATTATCCACAAACACGCAAGTCAGTTGATCACCAATCGCGCGATGAATCAACGCAGCCGCTACAGAAGAGTCGACTCCTCCCGACAGTCCCAAAATCACTTGATCCTTTCCGACTGTCGCGCGAATCTTGCCAATCGCTTCATCCACATAATTTGGCATGTTCCAGTCATGACCTATACCGCAAATATCGTGCACAAAGCGATCAAGAAGCGCTTTTCCCTGCAGGGTGTGAGTCACTTCAGGATGGAACTGAATGCCATAAAATTGACGCTGGTCATCGGCCATCGCGACAATTGGTGTGGCCGCATTATGCGCCATCATCTGGAAACCGGATGGCAAAGCAACCACTTTGTCACCATGACTCATCCAGACATCCAGGACGTTGTTTCCACTTACATTGGTACGATCTTTGATGTCCTCAAACAACGCACCATTGGATGTCGTCTGTATTTCCGCATAACCAAACTCACGCACCATTGCATTTTCCACGACACCGCCTAATTGAGCCGCCATCGTTTGCATGCCATAACAAATGCCCAACACTGGAATATTGAGTTCAAAAACGATTTGCGGAGCGCGCGGCGTTTCCTCTTCAGTCACCGAAGCCGGACCACCTGAAAGAATGATGCCTTTGGGGGCAAAGTCTTGGATAAAATCTGCACTGACATCATATGGATGTAATTCACAATAGACATTCGTCTCGCGAATTCGCCGTGCAATCAGCTGTGTATATTGAGAACCAAAATCCAGAATTAGAATTTTCTGATGCATTTCAACCCGTTCCTATTTGACATGATAGTTGGGAGCTTCTTTCGTAATTTGCACATCATGCACGTGAGATTCACGAATACCTGCTGAGGTAATTTCAACAAATTCAGCTTTTTCATGCATTTCAGCGATAGTCCCG
>Ga0138256_10003319_pt1 | contig 17122 bp, 14 predicted proteins | sample KNB2016incub_MG_FD_105486 | JGI IMG/M metagenome (GOLD analysis project Ga0138256, IMG submission 105486) | Active sludge microbial communities from wastewater in Klosterneuburg, Austria - KNB2014incub_MG | ecosystem: Engineered > WWTP > Activated sludge > Unclassified | place: Austria... | reverse complement strand
GTTCTCGGGCGTGTTGATGAAGAAGCCCGAATCGGCCGGCGCATCGCTGAACGGGGCCTTCATGGCAGCGGTGTGCGAGCCTAACGAGCCGTCCACGAATCCCTTGAGCGCGCCGATGCGGAGCCAGTCGTCACCCCGACCGCGCGCGGTTATCGTGTCGCGCAGCCGCTCCCAGGTGTCGAGCGGCACCGCCGAGTAGATGCGCGTGCGCAGCCGCCCCGCTGCCTGTGCGCGCGAGAAGACGGCGATGTCGTTCCACGAGCCCAGCTTGGCGTTGGTGCTGCCGACGTTATGCACCGACGTCACGCCCTGCGCGGCCACGTAGGCCATGGCGGCATCGAGCGCAGCGTCCTCCTGCGCTGGAGCAGGATCGGGGACCACACGATCGACCAGCTCCATCGCGTTGTCCTTGAAGACGCCGGCCGGCGTCCCGGAGGGTTCACGCACGATCGTCCCGCCTGCGACCTCGGCCGACGCCCGGGTGATGCCGGCCGCGGCGAGCGCCGCCGAGTTGGCCAGCCGCATGTGGCCATCCAGCCGATTGACCCAGACCGGGTGATCGGGGGTGACCGAGTCGATCCACGCCCTTGTGGGAAGCGTGCCCCCCCACAGTTCGTGGTCCCAGTCGCCGCCGGTGATCCACGTCCCCGCCGGCACGGTGGCGGCAAAGGCCTTGATGCGGGCGATGAACGCCTCGGGCGTCCTGGCGTCACGCAGCTGCACGGACGACAGGCGGAAGCCGCCGTCGATGAAGTGCACGTGGGCGTCGATGAAGCCCGGGACAATCATCTGTCCCTCGGCATCGATCACCTCGACATCGCGCGCCAGCTTCCGGATCTCGGCGCTTGAGCCGACGGCCGCGATGCGGTCGCCGCGCACGGCGATGCCGTCGGCCCACGGCCGCCGGGCATCACCGGTCCAGATGCGGGCGTTCACGACCGCCATGGTGACGGGGCCGTCGGATGCCGGGGGCTTCACGGAGCACCCCAGGGTCAGGACCGCCAGGACGGCGGCCAAGTGACGAAAGCGCATGACGGCCTCGGGCACGGGGAGCTAGCGCCGTTCGATGGCATCGCGCACATCGAGCAGGATCTCGAAGTACAGCTGCTCGCGGCGGTAGGCGAAGTCGAGTGAAGCCATCTGTGAATCGTCGCCGCTGACCTTCGCACGTTCGAAGGCCTCGCGGTACATGTCGTCGAGGTTGGCGAGGATGCGGTCGCGGGAGCGGGACATGCGCGTTCTCTCTATGGCTCTAGGGGTGAGTCGGGGTGCCTCATCGACGGCCGGCGGGCGACGCTTGGCGTCGCTCGATTCGATGGCGTCGAGGAAGTACTTCTTCGCGGCACCCAGAAGCAGGCGGCGCGAGTTGAGCGGATCGATCATGCAGGGGACACGGCGCGGTCGAGCGCGCGGAACGGAGGCGCGTGCGGGAAGCTAGCGCGACGTGGGGAGACGCGCGAACCGTCGCATTGCGACCTCCGCCCCTGTCGGTGACGCCCCGCCGTCATCTGCGGGCACTCCCATCTGCGTCGTCCCGGCCGCCCGTCGCGCCTTCACCGTCCACCCGATGAAACACGGCGTCGTCGATGACCCGTCCCCCCTTCAGGTGCTCGACGACGATGCGCTCGAGCAGGGCGGGGCTCACGTTGTGGTACCAGACCCCCTCGGGATAGACCACCACGATCGGCCCCCCGGCGCAGACACCGAGGCAGGGCGCCTCACTGCGCTTCACGCGCGTGGGACCGAAGAGCAGCGACTCGCGCTCCAGCAACGAGGCCAGGAGCGAGTACAGCGCGCGCCCCTGGCGGCTGGGGGAACAGAAGCTCCCCGTGCAGATGAGCACGTGGCGAGAATAACGCTCCATGAACGGCAGGCGATCGAGGGGCGCCGCCATCACCTACTCGGCATCATCGATCTTGTTGTCGCCCGGAGGGGCGATATAGCGCAGGTCGTCCACCACCTCGCCGTGCGCCAGGTGCCGGTCCACGATGCGGCGCCCTCCCTCCTCGTCCACCGCTGCGTACCAGACGTCCTGCGGATACACGACGACCATCGGGCCGTGTCCGCACTGGTTCATGCACCCGGCCTTGTTCACCCGGACGCTGCCGGCAAGGCCGGCGTCGCGCACGTCGCGCTTCATCGCCCGGAACACGTCGTCGCCCCCGGCCTTGCTGCAACTCTTGCCGATCGAGCAGACGAACACGTGCTGTAGGTATTGTCCCATGCGGGGAAGGTAGACCGCACGCCTCGCCCGCCCAAGGGCACTTGCGCCGCTCGCCGGCCGGCGGTACGGATCTCGCATCCAGTGCGGTCGAACAAGCATGACTGTCTCCAACTCGTGGCACTGATGAACGATCGGGCGATACACGACACCGCGCCGACCGCTCGAGGCTCCATCCTCGACTCGCTCGGGATCGTCCTCGCGCTGGCGATGTTCATGGCGCTGGGCTACACGATCGAGGTGGGCTGGCGGCGATTCGTCGTCGAGGGCTTCGTCTCGGCCAGTCGCGATGTGCTGTGGATGGCACCGTTGAGCGCGGCCATCTTCGCCGCGGTCATCCTCGCCCCGGTCTGGCTGGCCGCTCCCCTCGTGCGGCAGGGCGCGGCCCGAGCCAGCGCGGTCTTCGCCACCGCGTGGCTGGCGACGTTTTCCGCCCTTCTCCCCTGGACGGCGATCCACCGGGTGGCCGCCGTGGTGCTCGCCATGGGTGTGGCGAGTGCCCTCACGCGATGGTGCGCGGCGCCGTCCGGCCACGGCCGATTCGGCGCACTGCGACACGCCGGGGTCGCCCTCGCGGTCATGTTCACGGCGGGCGGCGCGATCGTCGCGGTCTTTCGCACGATGGAGCAGCGCGCCGGCATGTCCGCTCTGCCGGCCGCCCGGAGCGAGAGTCCGAACGTGCTCGTGCTCCTGCTCGACACCGTGCGCGCGTCGGCACTGGGCATGTACGGCTACACGCGCGCCACCTCGCCAGCCATGGACTCGGTGGCGGCGGGAGGAGCGCTGTTCGAGCACGCGGTCTCGACGTCACCGTGGACGCTGCCATCGCATGCATCGCTCTTCACCGGCGAATACCCCGGGCTGCTTTCCACCAGCTTCAAGTCGCCGCTCGACCGCTCGCGCCCGACGCTCGCCGAGATGTTCCGCGCCGCAGGCTACGAGACGATGGGAGTCGTCGGCAACCCGTACTACACCGCCTGGGATTCGGGGCTGGGGCGAGGATTTCTCCAGTGGACGGACTACGATCGAAGCGTTCGCCAGGTCCTGCGCAGCGGCTGGATCGGGCAATCGTCGATCGGGCAGCAGCTGATGCGATCGCGGAGCGTACGCGACGTGGTCGGTGCGCTCCGGGGCGCGGAGTTCCTGGTCATTCCCAAGCCGGGGGGCGAGGCACCGAACGCCACCCGGATCACCGATGTGCTGCTCGAGTGGCAGTCCACGCGTGCGGAGCGACCCTTCTTCGCCTTCGCCAACTACTTCGACGCGCACGAGGCCTACGCCCCTCCCCCGCAGTATCGCACGCGCTTCGCCGAGTCTCCCACCGCTCGCGACCTGCACGACGCGGAGATCGCCTACATCGACGATGAGGTCAATCGCCTGCTCTCCACCCTGCAGGCGCGGGGCGCCCTAAAGAATACGATCGTGGTCATCACCTCGGACCACGGCGAGCAATTCAAGGAACACGGCATCAGCGGTCACGGCAACTCGCTGTACTACCAGCTGCTCCACATCCCGCTCGTCATCCGCTTCGACGGACGCATTCCCGCGGGGCGTCGCGTGCAGGACATCGTGTCGCTTCGCGATGTTGGCGCGACGCTGCTGGAGCTGTCGGGGGTCACCGCCGATCCGCCCTTTCCGGGGCATTCGCTCGTCGCCACCTGGACCTCGGCGGACTCGGCGAGCGTCCCGCGCAGCCCGGCGATCAGCGAGCTGACGCAGGACGCCGTGCCGCGCACCGCCGACCCGCTCACCCGCTCGCAGGGAATCTCGCTCGTCGAGGACGACGGGCTGCACGGGACCTTTCGCAACATGAAGGCGCCGCGTTCCCTGCTGTTCAACGTGCGCACGGATGCCGACGAACTGGTGAATCTTGCTGAACAGGAGGGAGGGCGATCCGTGTATGAGGCGCAGCGCCTGCGGCTGCGCCAACTCCTCGCGCGCGACCGGGCCGAGTTCGAGGCGAGGAGCCCATCGGCCGCGCGGCGCGGCGCCGACACGGCGCGCGGCGCACCCTTACATTGACCATGGCACGTTCGCCTATACCGAGACCGGCCATGACCCCGACGTCGACCGCTTCAACCATCGCAGGCAAGGGCTACGCGCATCCCGAGGCCCTGGTGAGTACCGACTGGCTCACCGCCCATCTCTCCGATCCCACCCTGCGCATCCTCGAATGTGACGAGGACGTGCTCTTGTACGAAATGGGGCACATCCCCAACGCGCAGAAGCTGGACTGGCACATCGACCTGAACGACAGCGTCATGCGCGACTACGTCTCGCGCGAGGCGTTCCAGGCGCTGTTGCGCGCGCGCGGAATCGACGACTCGACGACGGTGGTCTTCTACGGTGACAAGAACAACTGGTGGGCCTGCTACGCCTTCTGGGTCTTTCGCCTGTTCGGCTTCACCAACGCCAAGGTTCTCGACGGCGGGCGGGTGAAGTGGGAGCAGGAAGGGCGGAAGCTGTCGACCGACCGCCCGACGTTTCCCGCATCCACCTACGTGGCCGGCCCGCGCAACGACGCGCCGATCCGGGCCTTCATGGACGAGGTCCGCGCGCACATGGAGGCCGGCAAGAAGATGATCGACGTGCGGTCGGTCCCCGAGTACACGGGCGAACGCACCCATATGCCGGAGTACCCGCAGGAAGGAACGCTGCGTGGCGGTCACATTCCGGGTGCCCGCTCGGTCCCGTGGGCCCGGGCCGCCAACTCCGACGGCACGTTCAGGTCTGCCGACGAACTGCGGACCATCTACGAGTCTGAACAGGGGCTGCAGGCCGGCGACGACGTCATCGCTTATTGCCGCATCGGCGAACGCTCGTCGCACACCTGGTTCGTGCTCACCTACCTGCTGGGCTACGACAACGTGCGCAACTACGACGGGAGCTGGACGGAATGGGGGAACGCGGTGCGTGCACCGATCCGGACGGGGAACCAGCCATGAGCGAACTGGAGATCATCCCTGGGGCGGAGGTGAAGTCGACCAACCACGTGCAGCTGACGTGGGTCGGCGCCCATCGGTTCGACGCCGGGCGTCCCGGCGGCGTGACGCATCGCATTGATGCGAGCGCCGAGACGGGACCGTCGCCCGTTGACACCCTGCTCAACGCGCTGGCGGCCTGTACCTCGGTCGATATCGTCGAGATCCTCGCCAAGCGCCGGACGCCGGTCCGCACGCTGACGGTTGACGTCGACGGCGCTCGCTCAGCCGCCTCGCCGGCACGACTCGTCGGGATCCTCCTGACGTATCGCATGGCCGGCGAAGGCATCGAACGGGTCCACGCCGAGCGGGCGATCGAGCTGGCGGTGACCAAGTACTGCTCCGTTCGCGATTCCCTGGACCCGATGCTGCCGGTGCGCTGGGCGCTCGAACTCGCCGAGTAGCGTCCCTCGCACCACTAGTCAGCCGTTGCCTGCGCGCGTGCCCCGAACCGCAGGTAGAGACCCGGCATCACGAACAGGTTGAGCAGGGTCGACGAGACGAGCCCGCCGAGGATCACGACCGCCATGGGATATTCGATCTCGTGCCCCGGCTGGTTCCCGCCGACCACCAGCGGCAGGAGGGCGAGCGCCGTGACCGATGCGGTCATCAGGATCGGGACCAGGCGCTCGGTCGCCCCGCGGATCACCAGCGCGCGCCCGAACGGCTCGCCCTCCTCGTCTGCCAGGTGCCGGAAGTGACTGACCAGCATGATGCCGTTGCGGGCGGCGATCCCGATCACGGTCACGAAGCCGACCAGCGAGCCTAACGACAGCACGCCGCCAGCCAGCGCCGCGGCAGCGACGCCGCCGATCAACGCCAGCGGCAGCGAGGCGACGACGATCGTCGTCGTGCGCATGGAGCCGAAGTCGGCGTACAGCACGAGCACGATCCCGGCGAGCGCCACGATCCCCAGCAGCAAGAGGCGCCGGCTGGCGTCGCGCTGCGCCGCCCACTCCCCCAGCACCTCGGCGTGGAAGCCGACCGGCATCTGCACCTGCGCCACGGCCGCCTCGACGGCGCGCGTGGCCTCGGCGAGGTCGCGTCCGGCCACGTTCGCGGTGACGTCGAGCCGGCGAGAGGAGCCTTCGCGGGCGATCTCATTCGGTGTCGGGACGACGCGCACATCGGCCACATCGCGCAGCGGGATCGCCCCGCCGCCAGGCGTCGACAGCACCAGTTGGCGAATCGCGCCGGGGTCGCCGCGGATTTCCGGGACGCCCCACACGGCCACGTCATAGATCTTCTGCCGGTCGTATACCTCGCCGACCTTGGTCCCGCGCACCAGCGTTGCCACCTGCCGTCGCACGTCACCGGCCGACATGCCGTGCTGCGCCAGCGCCCGTGGGCGCACCTCCACCTCGATCTGGGGGACGAGGACCAGCGGCTGCACCTTGAGGTCGATGAGGCCGTTCACCCCGCCGACCGCCTTCCCCGCCCGTGCAGTCACCGCGCGCAGGCTGTCGAGGTCATCGCCGTACACCCGCACCACGATGCTCGCGCTCGCCCCGGTGAGGACTTCCTTCACGCGCTCCCGCAGGTAGGTCAGCAGGTCGCGATAGAGTCCAGGATACTGGTCGACCGTATGCTGCGCCTGCGCCACCGTCGCGTCGTACGGCACGTCGGGATCGATGCTGATCCACAACTCGGTGAAGTTGGGGCCCACGACCTCGTCGGCCACCTCGGCGCGCCCGATATGCGCACCGAAGTTGCGCACGCCGGGAATTGCCATCAGGTCCTCGCTCGCCAGCTGCGTGACGCGCTTCATGGCCTCGAGCGAGGTGCCGGGCTTCTCCACCCAGTGCATCAGGAAGTCGTATTCCTTGAACTTCGGAAGAAACTCCTGTCCCAGCAGCGGCACGATGACCAGCGTCGCGAGAAAGGCCGCACCAAGGGCAACCGATACTCGTCGTGGCTGGTCGAGCAGCCGAGGGAGCACGGTGCCGTACCAGCGCTTGATGCGTTGCGAAAACGGCGACTCCCCATGTTGGTCCACCGCTCCCGGAAGAAGGAGCAACGACAGCGCAGGCGTGACGACCAGCGCGGTCAGCAGCGAGAAGAAGATGGCGAGCACGTACGCCTGCGCCAGCGGACGGAAGAACGATCCCGCGAGCCCGCCGAGAAAGAAGACCGGGAGGAACATGAGCGCCACGATCACGCTGGCGTACACCACCGCGCTCCGCACCTCGAGCGAGGCCTCGAGCACGACCACCAGCGCCGACCGGGGCGACGCCAGCGTGCGGTTCACGCGCAGGCGCCGCACGATGTTCTCGACGTCGATGATGGCGTCGTCGACCACCTCGCCCAGGGCGATCACCAGGCCGGCGAGCACCATGGTGTCGAGCGTCCCGCCGCGATAGCGCATGGCCACCGCCGCCGCCACGAGCGACAGCGGGATTGCCGTGAGCGAAATGAGGGCCGTGCGCCAGTCGCGCAGGAAGAGGACCAGCACCAGCACCACCAGGACGCAGCCGATGAGCAGGGCGCGGTTCAGGTTGGCCAGTGCCATCTCGATGAAGGTGGCGGGGCGGAAGATCGCCGCGTCCACGGTCACGCCGCCCAGGGCGGGCGCCAGCGCCTCGAGCGCCCGGTCCACCCCGCGGGTGACGTCGAGCGTATTGCCCCACGGCTGCTTTTCCACGATCAGCAGCAGTCCGTCGCGCGAGTTGATGACCGCATCGCCGATGAGCGGCGGGTTACCCTCGACTACCTCGGCCACATCGCCTAACGTGAGAATCGAGTAGCCCGGGCGTGGGATCGGCGCGGCGGCGAGCGCGGCGGCGTCCACCCCCCCGGCGCGCTGGGCCATCCCCATGCGCTGCTGCGGCGTATCGACGAAACCGCCCGCCTGCAGCGCCACGGCCTCGCCCGCCGCCTGCTCCACCGCCTGCAGCGACACCCCGTGCGCGCGCAGCCGGTCGGGATCCACCAGCACTTGCAGCTGCCGGGGGCGTTCCCCCCAGATCGCAACGTTGGCGACGCCGGGAACCGCCATCAGCCTCGGACGGATCGTCCAGCGGGCCAGCATGGACAGCTCCGTCAGCGACAAGGAGTCGCTCGTCAGTCCGACCTTGAGCACGCGCGCCAGCGACGAGTGCGGCGACAGCATCACGGGTGGTCGCGCCACCCCCGGCAGCTGCGGCGCCACCCGCGCCAGGCGCTCGGCCACGAACTGTCGCGCGATGAACAAGTCCGTCCCCGACTCGAACAGCAGCACCACCGACGACAGTCCGAGGACCGACTTGGAGCGCACCGTCGCCACATACGGCGTCCCGTTCAGCGCATTCTCGATCGGGACCGAGACGAGCGCCTCGACTTCCTCCGTCGACAGCCCCGGCGCCTCGGTCTGGATCTCCACCTGCGGCGGGGCAAACTCGGGAAAGACATCCAGCGGGGCATCGCCCACCGTCCAGAGCCCGAGGATCAGCAGGAGCGCGGTGACGGCCACGACAGCGACGCGCTGCCGGAGGGCCGTGGCAATGAGCCAGCGCATGGCTACTTCCCCGCCCCGAACTCGGTCCCGAGCAGCTCGGCGGCACCATCGGTGACCACGACCGCTCCCGCCGCCAGCCCGCCGCGAACCTCCGCCCAGGCGCCGCTCACCTCACCTAACGAGATGCGCCGACGCACGTACTGCCGGGGCGCGACGCGCTCGTACACCCACGTCCCGCCACTGTAGTCGAAGACCACCGACGCCCACGGGACCGTCAGCACCTCGGCCCCCTGCACCCGCAGCGGGACGGCAACCTGCACGCGTTCGCCCGGACGGAGCACCGCGCCCGGATTGGCCACCGCGTAGTACAGGTCCGCACTGGCGCTCACCGCGTCGGCGCTCGGCGGGGCGACCACCGGAACACCAGTCATGAAGGCCGCGTCGGGCGACGCCCCCAGCCTGGTGATCGCCGCGCGCCCCCGCGTGTCGAGGCGCGACAGATCGCCGACGTATGCCGGGACGCGCACCCAAACGCCGTCCAGCCGAGCGATGTCCACCAGGGGTGTCCCGGCTGCCACGACCTGCCCCTCTCCGGTCGACAGGGCCTGCACGACGCCAGCGAACGGCGCGCGAAGCACGAGCGTGGCGACGCCGGCGGGAACTCCCCCCGAGCCCGTGGCCATCTGCGCGCGCCCTGCGGCCGCGTCTCGCGTTGCCTGGGCAACCGCAAGCTCGGCCTCGGCCACCTCGCGGTCCCGCGCCGAAACGAGGCGATCGTTCCAGAGCGCGGCGACGCGTTCCGCCTCCAGCCTGGCCCGTGTCAGCCGAGCCTCCGCGACTTGTGCCTCCTCGTGTGTTCGCTGCAGGTCGCGGTCGGGCGCCATCGGGACGAGCGCGAGCAGCGGTTCGTCCGCCGTCACCCGCTTCCCACTGAGCGGGATGGCCGAGTCACCGACGCGAGCAACGCGTCCCGCCACGGGCGCCACCATGCGCTGCGCCTGCCCCGGCGCGGCCATGACTTCGCCCGGGAGCACCCGGGTCACCGCCAGCCGCCGAGGCGCCGCCGTGTCCACGGCGATCCGCAGGCGCCGCTCCGCCTCCTCGCCGAGCGTCACCGTCGTCAGGTCGCTTTCCTTCACGGGATTCGCCACCGTCGCCGCCACGATCGCTCCGCCACTGGCCGACGGCTTGTCGCAGGCCGTGAGCAGGGCGAGCAGCAGGAGCCGTCGTGCCATCGGATGTCCGGGAACTGGCATGATACCTAACGATTCGAGGGAATGACCGAGCGACCGACGAGCGCCGTCAGGTCGGCGCGCGCCTCCTGGTAGGCGAGCAGTTCATCGACGGCCAGGAGCTGCGCATCGCGCTCGGCCCGCAGCGCCTCGAGCACCTGCAGCACGCTCGTGCGCCCCGCGTCGTACAGGCGAACCGCCCCCGCCCGCAGGCGCACCACGCCGGTCACGAGCGAGTCGGCCGCGAGGCGCGAGCGCCGCGCCGATTCCTCGACCCGCGCGCGCCCAGCGGCGATGGCACGTTCCGCGTCGATCGCCGATTCCGCGGCCTGCGCCTCGGCCACGCGGGCGCGCGCCTCGCCCGCGTCCATCGCCTCGCTGCCGCGGGTGAACAGGGGAAACGGGAGCGACACCCCAACGCGCGTGAGCGTGGGCACACCCGAGACCCGGCTCCAGTCGCGCTGAAAGAGCAGGCCGGGAATCGGCAGTCGCGCCCAGCGCAGGCTTCGCGCGCTGAGCGTCGCGGCCTCCGCCGCCAAGCGCGCGCGTTGGACCTCGGGCACATCGGCTGCGTGGTAGCTGGCCCCGTCGCCTGCGGCGACCGCCGCGGCATCGGGCAGGCCGGCGGTCAACGGTTCGGAGAGCAGGGGGAGCGCTGCGGCGTCCCACGCCAGTTCCCGTGCGAGCGCCGCCTGCCGGGCCGCACGCTGCTCCTCTGCACGCGAGAGCTGTAACCGGACCCGCGTCGCCTCCAGCGCAAATTGATCGCGATCAAGGTCGGAGATGTCGCCTAGCGCGGCCCGCCGGGCCGCCAGGGTCCGCAGCGAATCCGTCAGCGCTACCAACTCGAGCAGGAGCGTCACGCGCCGCTCTGACGCCACCGCCCCGAAGTAGGCCCGCACCACGTCGCGTTCGAGATTGGCGAGGCGCTGCGTCGAGTCGGCTGCCGCGGCATGCAGCGCCGACGTGGCGGCGCGGCGGTCGAGGGCGAGTCGCGGCAGCGACCCCAGCGGTTGCACGAACGCCAGTCGCCGTGTCTCATCTGCGGCGACCTCGGTGTACTCCACCGTGGGATTTACCGGCCGCCAGGAGAGCCGACGAACGGCCCGTGCCTCGGCGACACGCGCCGAGATGCCGGAGGCCTCGGCCCGTCGGCCGCGCGCATGCTCGACGGCGTCGGCGAGCGAGAGCGATTCGGGGACCGTGGCACCTTGCAGCAACAGCGAGAGGAACGCGACGCTCAGCATGAACCTTCCGGCATGGGTCTCGGCGGCGACCGCCTCCTGCGGCGACCACTGCATGTGACGACGAGCTATCTCCTCGCTGGTCGCCCGCGTACCACCGTGCGGCACCAGCCAGGTGCCGTGGACGGCCTGAGATGCCCCCGACCCTGCATAGTGAACAGGCCGACCTGAACGCGCGCTAAAGTGCGGCGATCGGCAGGCGCAGCACGAAGGAGGTCCCATCCGGTCCGCCGCGCTCCAGCACGAGCGAACCGCCATGCGCCTGGGCGATCCAGCGGGCGATCGGCAGGCCCAGGCCTGCCCCCGCCGTCAGCGTGGTCCGCTGGCGCGTGCGCGCCTCCTCGCCGCGCACGAAGCGCTCGAAGAGACGGGCCTGCATCGAGGGCGGTACGCCCTCCCCGTCGTCCTCGACCCGGAGGGTCCAGGCGTCCGTGTCGCGCTGCAGGGTGAGTGTCACGCGCCCCGCATCGCGCGCGAACTTGATGGCGTTGTCGACCAGGTTGAGGATGGCGCGCCCCAGCAATCCGACGTCGCCGACGAACTCTGCATCTGGCGCCGCGTCGAGCGAAACATGCACCTGGCGGAGCTCGGCCAGCGAGCGCGTTGCACGGACGACGTCGCGGAGCATGTCGTCGAGGTACAGCGGCTCCGGACGCAGGGGCTGGCCACCCCCGTCGGCTCGCGACAGCAGGAAGAGGTCCTCGACAAGCGCCGACATGCGCACACTCTCGTGCTCCACCACGCGCAGGGCGTCGCGGTACGCCGGCCCTGGTCGATCGGGGAGGGCGAGGGCGATGTTGGCCTCGTTGCGCACGATGGCCAGGGGCGTGCGCAATTCGTGCGAGGCGTCGGCCATGAAGTCCCGCTGCACCGCGAACGCCCGCTGCAGGCGCTGCAACAGGTCGTTGATCACACGGGCCAGCGCGCCGAGTTCGTCATCGGGATTCGAGACCGGGACGCGCGCCGACAGGTCCGCCGCCCCGATGGCCGCGGCCTGGCGGCTGATGCTCGCGATCGGCTCGAGCGCGCGCCGGGCCAGGACGTAGCCCCCCGCCACCGCACCAACGAGGGCGAGCAGCACCAGGGCCGCGAAGCCCAGCCCCGCGTTGCGCAACGCCGCGCGGTCATCGGCCCGGTCGTGCGCGGCGATCACCATCGCGGAGCTTCCATCGCCAAACCGCGCGCGATGCAGGTGCACGCGAATGCCCGCCGTGCCGCCCGGCACCGTGAGGATCTCCAGGGAATCGCCGGGGGCCAGTCGCAGCGCGGGGAGTGCGGCGACGAGGTCCTCGCGCGACACGCTCGGTTGAATCGGTGCGCCGGTGATGGACTCTTCGGGGGCGACGTGAAGTGACGAGTCGCCTGCCTCGCCCAACACGGCAAGCGTCACCCCCCGGAATCGCACCCCTCGCAGCGCCTCGTCCACGGCGCGCTCGCGCCCGCCCAGCATCTCGTACTCGAGCGCCAGCTCGGTCCCGAAGGCACGCGTCGCCTCGTCGAGCAGGTGGTCGGCGCGCAGGACCACCTCACGCTGGATGATCCAGAACGCCCCGGCGGCAAAGACGAGCAGGCTGACCGCGAGGGTCGCGGCGTACCACATCGTCAGGCGCAATCGGATGGATCGTGACGCTGGGGTCCCGATCATTCGTCTGGCGCGTCGTCGGCCAGGTCCGCGAGCAGGTAGCCGCTGCGGCGGCGAGTGTGGAGCAGCGGAGTGCCGCCCTCCCCGTCGATCTTCCGCCGCAGCCGGCTGATGAAGACCTCGAGGGAGTTGCTCATCGGGTCGTGGTTGTCGTCCCAGACGTGGTCGGTGATCTCGGCGCGGCTCACGACCCGACCCGCGTGTCGCGCCAGGTATTCGAGGACGGCATACTCCTTTGCGGTGACGACGATCGCGCGCGCCCCCCGCGCGACCGTCTGGCGCCGCGAATCCACGACCAGGTCCCCGATGCTCAGGGTGTCGGGGGTGACCTCTGCCCGGCGCCGGATCAGCGCGCGCAGGCGCGCCAGCAATTCGCCGAAGTCGAACGGCTTGGTCAGGTAGTCGTCGCCGCCACTATCGAGCCCGGCGATGCGATCCTGGACGGCATCGCGGGCGGTGAGGAACAGGATCGGGGCATGCACCCCGCCAGCGCGCAGCGCTCGGGCGACCTGCAGCCCATCCTGCCCCGGGATCATCACATCGAGCACGATGGCGTCGTACGGATTGACGCGCGCGAGGAAGCTCCCGCGATCGCCATCGAGCGCGAGATCGACGGCGTACGCGTGCTCGCGGAGCCCTCGAGCGAGGGACTCGCCGAGCTGGAGGTCGTCTTCTACCAGGAGCAGTCGCATGGCCTCGGGAAAGCTGCCCCATACAACCTGAACGGCCGCTGAAGCGCAACGGCCCCGGGAGGGGTCGCGCCGCAGCGGCCGCGCGGACTGACGGTCGCTGCCTAACGCGATGGGCGGGTCCGGGACGACCAGTGAATGCTGGCGATGCGCCAGCCCCCATCCCCATGCCGCAGGACCATCAACTCCTGCCCGATCGAGTCCACCTGCCTCCCGCGATACTCACCCGTGGTGCTCGACGTGGACGTCACCCAGGCCGTGACGCCCTCCATGCGCACCTTCCACCCGCTGCGTACCGCCGGGAGCGCCGCGGCGAAGGCGATGTCGGCCGCCAGGTGGCCGGAACGGTAGCCCTGCTTTTCTTCCAACCGCCCGGCTTCCTGTATGATCGCGTCGTCGAGCAGGAGCGCGAGCGCACCCAGGGAGTCGCTCGTGGCAAGTGCCGCGTGAAAGGCCCGCGCGGCGGCGAGTGCCCCTGCCGAGTCGGGCGGCGCCGCCGGCAGCACGTGGTCGGCATGCGGATCGGCCACCGGCGTCGGCATCACGTGGCCGGCATGCGCATCCTTCGCCGCGCTGTCGACCGGCATCGCCGCCCCGTGCCCCTCGTGCGCGTCGCCGATCATGTTGCCATCCTTGTCGTGCCGCATGACCAGTCCACGCGCAACCGTGGGCGTCGGCAGCTCGGACAGGAAGCCGACGGCTGACCCGCCCATGTTCTGCAACCCCATCATGTCGGACATGCGACGCCACCCCTCCACCGACATCACCTCGGTCGTGTCGTCGCGATAGCGCTCGGCCGCCAGCAGGATCTCCGCACGCTTCCGCCCCTTCGGCACCTTGTCCGACGCGAGGATGTCGGAGATCACGTCGTGCATGGAGTGCAGGTTGTCGAAGATGATCGCCAGTTCCGGGTAGCGCTGCGCGAAGATCGGGGCGATGACCGTCGTCATGGGCATCTGGTACGGGAGCGTGCGGGGAGGATCCGTGAGCATCTGGCGGAAGCGGGCCACTGCGGCCCCCACGCCGGCCTGTCGCTCCGCACGCGAGCGTCCGGCCACCAGCGGCTCGTACAGGCCCACCTGCAGCCAGTGATAGCCCCAGATCAGCCCGTTGAACTTGGGATACCGCTCCCGGAACGCGAGCGAATAGAACTGCTCCTGCATGAGCGCCATGGACTTGGGACGCGTGCTGAACGCCAGGTCGCGCCGCGACAGGTAGTAGCGCGTCAACTCCTGCAGGCGCGCGTCGCGGCGCGCGTCGTCGAGGCGTTCGTCGGCCAGCACGTCGTAGACCTGGCGGTGCAGGATGTGCGCCCACTCGAACATCTGCTTCGCCTCGGGCGCAAGACGCGTGTAGTGCGGCATGATCGCCATCTCCTTGAGCGGGAGACGGGGGGGCGACACGAGCAGGCGCGTCGTCAGGAAGTCGTACTGCGTTTCCTCGAGGATTGCCGGGCTCGCGGCCGGCCGCGTGTACAGGAGTTCGTAGAGGATCGCGTGCCCGTAGTCGAAGGCGTTGAACAGCCGATCGGCCCCCGGGTACTCGGTGCGGAACACCCAGTTGTCCGGCGCGGGATAGTAGAACTGTTCGTACGTCCTGGCCCACTGGGCGTGCGCCAGCGCCGGGACCATCGCCATGGCGGCAAGCAGTTGCATCGCAGGCCGGATCATCGGACACCTCCAAAGCGGTGCAGCAGGGAGAGCGAGAGGGCCGACCCGAAGGTGACGAACCATTCGTCGCCAGGCGACAATCCGCGGCCGACGCCCGCGTCGATCCCGAGACGCGGCCCTACCTGATAACGCACTCCCGTCGCCATGCTCCACTCCGGCGCGTCATCGCCCACCAGCGGGCGGCGAACGACGAGATCGGCCCCCACGAGCAATGCCTGGAAGACGAATGAATGGTCGGCAGCGACGCCGACCTCCCACCGTGCGCCCTCATCCACCCGGTCGCTGGGTCTGTACTGACCGGGCGATGCCGAAGCGTTCAGGTGGAGCCGTCCCGCCGAGAAGGTCCTCGTGGCGAGGGCGGTGATGGTGGGAATCGGGCGCGAGGGACCGAACGGCCCCGCGGGTAGCAGCGCTCGCGCCGAAATGGCGAGCGCCGGGAGCGAGGTCGTCTCGGTATTGAGCGCATGCAGGACGGCAACGTCGACCCCCGCCCCGCCCACCGTCGACCCGCCCTCGCGGCGCAGTCGCGCCAGCGGGACGCCGACTTCGAGCTGCGTGCGCGGCCAGAGCCCCCACGCCAACTCGGGCTCCAGATCGAGCGTGCTGCCGGCACCGCGCGCGCCACTCAGGCGCACGGGAGCCAGCTGCCATTCAACGGCATGTCGTTCGATCGGCAGGGCGTCCTCGACCCGCAGCGGCCGCCCTCGATCCAGGTTGTAGTAGTCCGTCTGTGCACCAACCTCCGACGCCGGCATCGTTAGGGCGACGCCCGCGAGCGCCAGCATCCCCCCCGCGCGTATGCCGGCGCGTATGCCGGCGCGTATGCCGGCGCGCGTGAGGCTGCCCGAGCGCGCGCGAGACGCGCTCCATGTTGAGTAGCTCATGGTGTCCTGCAGTTCGAGTTCCGATTCGCGGCGTGCGACACGCGTCGCACGACCGTGCTGCGCTGGAACGCCCGGAGGCGTCGCCGGGCGGGGCCCGGCTGGAACTCGTCAGGCTCGCGGCGGCGGAATCTCGGGGGCGAACGTCACGGACGTCGGGCGATCCACGCCGACGATCACCGGCCGCACCACCGGAGTCGTCGCTCGGTCGAGCAGCACGCGCACTTCCGGCGCCACTGCCACGCTGCAGACCACTCTGGGGCCACATGCGCCGTCGTCCAGTCCATGATGCGAGGAACCCTGCGACGAGCTGGGCGCCACGTCGACGTCGGCGCGAGCGTGCGTCGCAGCACCGGCGGCGGCGGCGGCACCGGCACCATCGTGAGCGCCGACGCTGACCGGTTCAACGAACGCGTCGCCGCCGTGTCCGGCGGCTTGGTGCGCTGCGGCTTCGCGCCTGGACTGCGCACCGTGCACGCCAACGGCCGTTGCCACAGTGCCCGCGGGCAGTGCCGTCGCGGAGAGCGCCGGGAGTACGGCGTGTGCGCCCGGCATCAGGCACCACTCGCCTCCCGTGAGGATCAGGGCGATCCACATCGGGAGCGAGAAGGCCAGCGTGGCGAATCGGTGAGCGAAGCGGCGCGCAGGGCGGCGCGCATTGCGGCGACGGCGTGACATCAGGGCATGCAGGTTATCGTGCGACGCGACCGGGATGAACCCCCCGCATCATCGCGCGTGCCGGTACATGAGGTCGATCAGCTCGTCATACACCCCTTCTGCCGCCTCCGGCCCCGATCGCACGGCGGCCGCGACACAATGCCGCAGGTGATTGCGCATCAGCTCGCGCCCTGTGGACCGCAGCGCCTCGTGCACCGACGAGATCTGGGTCAAGATGTCGGCGCAATACCGGTCCTCGTCCACCATGCGCTGCAGCCCACGGACCTGCCCCTCGATGCGGCGCAGGCGCTTCAGGTTGCGCTCCTTGATCGCCGGATCGACGCCGACGGCCTTGCGCCCGGCACCAGCACCGGCGCCAGCACCGGCGCCAGCACCGGCGCCGTCACCGTCACCGGCGTCGTCGTCGTGCGCGACGCATCCACAACCACAACCGATTGTGCTGGTCGCGACG
>Ga0138256_10003318_pt1 | contig 17129 bp, 12 predicted proteins | sample KNB2016incub_MG_FD_105486 | JGI IMG/M metagenome (GOLD analysis project Ga0138256, IMG submission 105486) | Active sludge microbial communities from wastewater in Klosterneuburg, Austria - KNB2014incub_MG | ecosystem: Engineered > WWTP > Activated sludge > Unclassified | place: Austria... | reverse complement strand
CTGGCCGTTCATGTCGAAGTTGATGAACAGCGGCGTCTGGTGGTTCATCGTGGCGTGGCAGTTGGCGCACACCACGGCCTGGGTGTCGCGGAAGTCCACGCGGCCCATGTTGGCGGTGCCCGAGATCGACGTGAACGGCCACGGCGCGGTGTACTTGGCGGCGCCGCCGACGTCCTGCGGCGCGACGACCTCGGCCGGGTACTTGGTGCACACGAAGGTCTCCTGCACCCAGCGCACGCGGCGGAAGCCCATGTTCGAGAACTGCTGGCGCAGCACCGAGGGATCCGTCAGGACGCCGGCCTTGGAGGGCGAGTTCTGCGCGCAGCTGGCGGCCGTGAAGGCGCCGGTCTGGGCGTTGAACGTCGGGCAGCTGTTGGTGGTCGCGGTGAACAGCTCGGTCAGGTTGCGGTTCTCCACCGTCAGCTGCGCCGCGAAGTTGGGCGCGGTGTCGTAATTGACGTTGGCGATGGTGGTGCCCTGCTTCATGGTGTCGCGCCAGAAGGCCTGGATCTGGCCGGCGAAGCGCACGTCGGCGAGGTACTTGTCGATCTGCGCCTCGTACGCCGCCTTCTTGTCGGTCGCGGCGTTGAGATCCTTGATCTCGGCCAGCGTGGGCAGCGTGCCGACCAGCTTGAGCGCGGCGGTGCGCATCGCCGAACCGTAGTCGGTGTTGCGCGCGGCCAGGTTGCGCTCCCACTCCGACAGCGTGGGCTGCGTCGGGGTCGTGGGGTTGGTCGGATTGGTCGGATTCGTCGGATTGGTGGGGTCCGTCGGATCCGTCGGGTTGGTGGGGTTGGTCGGATCCGTCGGGTTGGTCGGATTCGACGGGTCGTTGGGACCAGGGCTCTCCCCACCGATGCAGCCAATGGCACTGGCGGCCAGCGCGGCGGCAAGGACGGGTCCGATGTATCGGCGATTCAGTCGCATGGCTTTCGCTCCTCCCTGGTTACGGCTCGAGAGTCGCCCAGATGGTGACCGCGTTACGGAACGTGGTGGCCTGGGCGGCCTGGAAAGTGAACGGGTGATTGGTCGCCTGGGGCGGCGTCACCCGCTGGAACAAGATCGAGTTGGCGATGGCGGCGAGGTTGATCTTGCCGCGCGTCTGCGCGCAGGCGGTGGCCTGGCTCGCCGCAGCCATGTCGTTGATGAGGCGCAGGTCGAAGGCGTTGGAGGCGCCGGCGTTGGCGCCGGCGTGGCACGAGGCGCAGCTGGTGGACAGCGGGCCGCGCGCGTTGGTGGTGAACGACGCCACGTTCTTGCAGCCACCGGCGAGCACACCGGCGTCGGCGCCGGCGCCCGGGCTGGGGTCGAGGGTGACGAAGTTGATGCTGATCTGCGCGTTCATGCCCGCGGCCATGAAGACGGTGCCGCCGCCGACCAGCTTGGTGGTGTTGGGGCCGACCAGGAGGTCGAGCTTGTAGAAGGTGTCGACCGTGTCGGGCTGCTGCGCGGGCGCCCACACCGAGAACAGCGGGTGGAACGCGTGCAGGCCGTTGGGGCCGGCCTTGAGCGAGATCTGGGTCAGGTACACGCCCGAGGTCAGGCGCTCGTACATGAAGGTCAGCTGCGCGCCGGTCAGTTGCGCGCCCAGCGGCGACAGGTCGATGGTGTTGAGGCCGACCACCGGGGTCATCGGCGTGGTGGTCGGGTTCATGATGACGCCGCCGTCGCCGGACGGAGCCGCCAGCGGCTCGGCCTCGATCCAGGCGCGCACGACCGGGACCTGCGCCGCGGTCAGCGCGGTGCCGGCGTGGCCGGTGCCCTGCTGTGCGTAGGTCAGCAGGCGCGAGGCCTGGGGATCCTTGGGCTTGAAGAAGCTGACGCCGGCGTAGGCCTTGATGCTGGCGTACATGTCCGGGGCCAGGAAGCCGGGGCCGACGCCGCCGGTGGGGGCCACGTGGCACGCGGTGCAGCTGGCCACGAAGATGGGGCGCACGGTGTCATCGAAGAGCTGCTTGGCGATCAGGGCGGGGTCGGTGATGGCGGCGTCGGGGGTGATGATGTTGCCGGCGTCGTCGGTCACGATGGGGGTCGCGCTGTCGGGGGTGTCGCTGCCGGGGCCGAGGTTGCTGTCGATGCACCCGGCGGCGAACGGCGCCGCGAGGGTGAGGAGAGCAGCCATCAGGTGCTTGGTTCCGCGAGCCATGCTGGGTCTCTTTTCACCCGGCGTGCCATCACTCACGGAGACCTAAGGTGCGGAAAGGACTGATGCAGAGGTGGGGAGGGGTGGGGTCTGGATGGGACTGAGGTTCGCACCCCTGGCGAACTGATCCCCGGGTTACCAGGACCTACATCCGGTCGCGGACATCCGCGAAACGTTGGAGCTTTCCGGTACGTGTACGGTGGCCTACCAGGCGTTGCAGGGGCTCGGTGCGGTCGGGGTCCAGCGTGACGGGGGCTGGGGGAGGACTGACCCGAGAGACCCGGGACTGCTCCAGCGAATGGAGGACGGACTCCAGGGTCGGCATCTCGAGCAGCGGACCGAGCGCGGGCAGCACGGTCAGCCGGCTGGTATCGCGGGTGGAGAGGAAGACCCGGGTGCCGTCGGTCGCCGCGCCCCGCGGCTCCCAGCAGCCCCGCGCCACCAGCTGCTGGCGACCGTCCAGCCACAGGCGATGGACCTGACCCAGGTTCGTTGCAGGGTCATATGAGGTGACGAGGGCGGACAGGTCGTCGGCGCGGGTCAGGCTGATGAGGCCGGGCAGGTGGTCGTGCAGGCGGACCTTGACGGGGACCGACCAGCGCAGGTCGAGGCTGAAGACCGACGCGGCGCGGCGATCGGCGACCAGGAGGGCGTGGCCGACCCGGGCCAGCCCTACCGGGTGCTGGAAGCCGGGGTAGACACGCTCGACCTCGCCGTCGAGGGCGTGGGCGGAGATCCAGCCCTCGGTGCCGGCATGGGCGGCGGTGAAGACGACGCCGGCGGCATCATCGATGGCCACCGCGCTGCGGATGGCGGTCCGGTTCGACAGTGGTAATTCGACCACGTTGGCGCTGGGAGTGATGCGGAAGAGGGCTCCGTCGCGGCCGCCGCCGGGCCGGGTGACCCAGATGCTGCCGTCGGCGCCGACGACCGGGGCGGTGGCGGCGTCGCCGCGCTGGCCAGGGACCCTGGGCAGCCGGGCCAGCACGCGCTGGCTGGCGGGGGTGATGGTGTGGATGGCGCCGCTGCGGGTGTCGGACAGCAGGATGGCGCGGCGACCAGGGTCGTGGGCGACCCCGCCGGGGAGGAGGTTGCTGGTCGCGGCGGCCGCGGCGAGCGAGCTGGCGCTGGCCGAGGTGCCGCTGCTGCTGGTGGTCGGACCGGCGATGCGGGAGCGGGTCGGGGCAACGCGGCGGGCGGACATGTTGGGCGCTAGAGCAGGCGGCGTGCCGAGATGCCGATGCTGGCGTGACTGCTGGCGGGGCGGAACTTCGGTGAGTAGAAGGATCGGGGACAATGCTCCCATGGGTGGGGGGAGAAGTCCCAGGGTGCGGGGAGGAATTTCAGCCGCTTGCCAGGCAGCGCCTGGGCGGGTAGCTGGTCTCGGCGCTCAGTCCGTCGTCGCGTCGGCCGGTGGCTGGCCGGCGTCGCGGGGCGGCGGGCCGGCGTCGACCATGAAGGCGGCGCCGTCGGGGAAGGCCGCGCTGCCGTCGAAGCCGGGCCCGCAGAGCTGGATGCGCGGATCGCACAGCGGCGCGCAGGTCGGGCAGACATCGACGCTGTCCGAGTAGCAGCTCGTCAGCGCGAGGAAGCCGAGCCCGGCGACCAGCAGGCCGAGCCAGCCACGCAGGCGACGCAGCCGGGCACCGATCAGTTGGCGCATCGGGCCTCGCGACGGATGGCCTCGGAGGCGAACGGGCCGCTGGGGTAGCGCTCCAGGTACTCGACCAGCAGCGGGCGTGCGTGGTCGCAGTCGGCGCGCGCGAGCTCGGCCAGCAGCGCGAGCGCCTCGGCGTCGTGCGGCGACGACGGGTGGTCGCTGCGGAAGCTGGTCAGGCAGCGCGTGGCGTCGGCGCTGTGGCCGGCCTGCAGCGCGACGCGGCAGCGCAGATAGCTGGCCATCTCGGCGATGGTCGCCGACGGGCGCGTGCTGCCGAGGGCGTCGAGCTGGCGCGCCGCCTCGCTGTGATCGCCGGCGCGGAAGGCGAGCCGCGCCAGGTCGTAGCGCGCCGCGGCCGCCAGCGGGTCGCGCGGGAAGCGACGGATGAGCTCGAGCAGCGTGGCGCGCGCAGCGATGAGATCGCCCTCGCGCATGGCGGCCTCGGCGCGGGCGTAGGTGGTCTCGGCCGGGTCCTCATCGCGAGGCGATGAAGACCCGCCTCCGGCGGCGACGGCAGCGCCAGCGCCGGTCGCAGATGCCGCTGCGGGCGCCGGCGACGCCGCGGGGCCCAGGGTAGGCGACGGTGAAGTCGCCGTCGCCGTCGCGCCGCTGTCAGGCAGCGCGAAGGCCAGCGTGGACGCCTGCCGCGCGCGCACCGTCGTGTGCAGCGCCACCGCGGCGCGACCCGGGGCGCGCACCTCGACGGTGGCGTCACCGACCGGGGCCAGCGCCCACAGCGGGGCCTCGCCGAGCTGGCGCTCGCCCAGGAAGACGGCGATGCTGGGCAGTGCGGGCGCACCCGACAGCGCGATGGTGCCCCACTCGCCGCGCGGTGCCGGCGGGCTGGCCTCGTGCTCGGCCAGCGCGCTGGCGACGCTGCGCGCGAGCTCGGCCGCAGCACCGTCGGGCTCCAGGGTGCGCTGCTCGGCGACCTCGCTGGTGCGCCCATGCGCCAGCACCGAGACGCGGCCGTGCGCGACCGAGACTCGACTGCCACCGGCGCTGGCCTCGACCGCGAACAGGGTGCCGACGATGGTGGTCAGCGCGCCGGGCGAGCGGATCTCGAGGCTGCCGCCCGCGCTGTGAGCGTAGTCGCCGAGCAGGGTGCCGGTGGTCAGCGCCAGGCGGATGCGCTGGCCCGTGACCTGCTCGACGGCGAGGCGCGCGGGGCCGATCAGGGTCACGCGGGCCCGGCTGCCAACGGCGACGCGCATGCGCACGTTGGGCGGCACCGCCAGCGCGATCTGCGGCCGACCCAGCAGGTCGACCAGCGCGGCGCCGTCACCGGCGAGGTAATACGGCGTCAACACCGCGCTGGCGACCACGGGCGCACCGCTCGCGACGGGCGCCGGCGTCCCCGGCGTCGTGCCCGTCGCCGTCCCGGTCGCCGGCCCGCCGGCGCGCGCGCTCACCGCGGGGCTGCCCGCGCCACGCTCGCGCGCGACCCAGGCCGCGGCGGCGGCCGCGATCGCCGCGGTGCCCACCAGCGCCGGCCACAGCCAGCGTCCGCCGCCGCGCCCGCCGAAGGCCCGGCCGCGCGCGCGCACCGTCAGCCCGGCGCCCTCGGCGTCGGCCTCGGCGTCCAGCAGCGCCGCCAGGCGGCCCGACACCCGCGCGCGGGTGACGTCATCGAGCGGCGTCTCGGCGCCCTGCAGCGTGTCGCGCACGTGGGCGCTGACGGCCAGTCCGCGCTGGCACACCGCACAGGTGGCCTGGTGCGCGGCGCGCAGGCTGGCGCCGGCACCGGCACCCGCGCCGGCGCCTGCGTCGGAGTCGGAGCTGGCGTCGTCGAGACCGAGCAGCTCGGCCTCGAGCTCGGGGCAGCGCAGCGTCATCAGGGCGTCTCCCTTCGGGTCAGACGTTCGAGCATGGCGCAGACCTCGCGGTGGGCGTGCTTGATGCGCTGCCCGACCGCGGGTGCGTTGGCGCCCACCACCTCGGCGATCTCCTCCAGCGAGAGCCCCTCCACCACGCGCAGCACGAACGCGATCCGCTTCTTGGGCTTGATGCGATTGAGACAGCTCAGCACGCGCTCGAGCTGCTGCCGCTCGCGCGCGGCGACCTCGGGCGAGGCCCCGGGCGCGCACAGCTCGCCCAGCTCGCCGAGCTCGCCACCCTCCAGCTCGTCCCATGACACCTGCTGCGGGCGGCGCCGGCGCAGGTGATCGTAGGCCACGTTGACGACGATGCGGTACAGGAAGGTCGAGAACGCCGCCTCGCCGCGGAAGCCGGGCAGCGCGCGGTAGGCCTCCAGGAAGACATGCTGCATCAGGTCCTCGCGCTCCGGGCGCGGGCCGATGAGGCGAGTCAGGCGGCGATACACCCAGTCGGCGTGGCGCCGGTACAGCTCGTCGAAGGCGCGCCGATCCCCGGCGCCGGCGCGCGCGGCCAGGCGCTGATCGACGTCACGCGCGGCGGCGCGGTCATCACCCGACGGCAACGCGCGCACCAGGCTGTGGCCGAGGTCGGTCCATGGCAGGGTCAGGGTCATCACAGGTTCCACGCCAGCCCGAGCCCGAGCTGCAGGTTGAGGCGCGGCGTGCTGAAGGCCTCCTGGCCACCGATCAGCACGTGGATGCGGTTGAAGTAGTAGTCCAGCGAGCCCGAGATGGCGAGGCGCAGCGAGCCGACCAGGCGCGGCGTGGCCAGCAGGCGCCCACCGAAGCCGACCCGGCTGGAGTCGCGCGCGCCGTCGAGCTGGTAGATGCTGAAGTGCGGCCCGATGAAGGCCGAGAACACACCGTGGCGATCGCCATAGCCGACGCGCATCGACTGCTCGCTCATCGAGATGCCGTCGCCGCTGGGCACGCGCGCGGTCGGCACCAGCAGCGCGGCGACCTCGATGAGGAAGCGCCGGCTCAGCAGCGGACCGCTGAGGCCGACGGCGAATTGCTCGGTGATGAGGCCGCTGTCGTCGGTGCCGATGCCGAGGCCCGGGATCATGCTGAGCTGGAAGCGCGACGGCGCGCTGGTGCCGCCGCTGCGCGCGCTCACGGTGGAGACCGTGCCGTCGTCGTCGATGGGCATGGCGGCGTCGGGTGACGGGCGACGCCGCGTGGGCGCCGGGCGCGTGCCGCTGCGCGGGCGCGTGCGCGCGGGGGCGGTGACCGTCGCCGGGGCGACCCCGGTCGGGGTGCGTGGGCGCGGGCGGGCGGCGGGACGCGGCGCGCTGGGGATGGGCTCGTCGAGATCGCCGAGATCGTCGGGGTCGTCGGGCGCGACAGCGCCATCATCCGTGTCGACGACGCCGTCGTCCGCGGCGGGCGTCTCGTCGAAGCCGTGCAGGTCGTCGCCCGAGGGCAGCACTGCGGCCTCCAGCATGAGGTCGCTGACCACAAGCGCGACCAGGCGCGCCGCGCGCGAGCCGCGCTGGGCCCCGAGGTCGACGGTGCGCTTGCGTCCGAGCAGGCTGACCGCGACGCGGCCAGGCGAGCCGGCGATCTCGATCACGGTGGCGCTGGCGTCCTGGCTCAGCTCGACGCGGGCGCCGACGACCTGGGCCAGCTCGTCCTCGGTGAAGGGCAGCGTGCCGCTGGCGGCGATGCGGAAGCTGCCGGCGTTGGCCCGGGCGGGGAGCACCAGCAGCGCGGCGGCGAGCACACAGTAGATGAGGGCGGTCCTGGCCATCGGTCCTGTGGTTAGTCTCCGCACGGCTGGCCGATCGAAAAAATGACACGGATTACGGATTGCCAGCCCCTGCCGTCCGCTTTTTTTTCGTTCGGGCCAGCTGCTGCGACTAAGCGACAGAGCCACCCTCGCTGGAGGAAGTGATGAAGATCGCAAGGCAGCACGTGAGGTTCGTCGGGATGGCCCTGATGGTAGGGCTGACCGCCGTGTCGGGTTGTACCAGCTTCGAGCGCGAGCCGAGGGAAGGAGACATGCTGTTCCGGCGCAATCCCGGCAGCGGGGAGTGCATGCCGATCGTGCGCGGCAGCAATGACTACCTTGCCACCGAGTCGTGGGGCAGCTGCGCCAACCCGTGCGCCGGCCTGGGTGAGGAGGCCTGTAGCGCCGACCCGCGCTGTCAGCCGGTGATGGAGACCGGAGGCTTCGGCCAGCCCGGCTTCGGGTCGGGCTCGGGCTTCGGGTTCGTCGATGCCGGCCCGCCGCAGCAGTTCTTCCCCGATGGCGGTATCCCGCGCGATGGCGGCAGCTTCCCGGTGCGCGACGCTGGCCCGCCGCTGCCGCTGCCGCCGACCGGTGTGTACCAGGGTTGCTCGCCGGTGGCGCGCGCGTTCGAGTGTGACCAGCTCGACCCCGGGCGCTGCAGCAGCGACCGGCGTTGCGAGCTGGTGGTGGCGCCGTGCAGCTGTGAGACCCAGTTCCAGCAGCAGCCCGGCAACGATCCCGGCGCGCCGCCCATGCTGTCGTGCAACCTGACCAGCTGCCTGTCGCCTGGCGAGGCGCCGCGCTGCCAGGCGCGCGCGTGCCAGCTTCTGCCACAGGACAGCTGCTTCTCGCGCAGCGACTGCCAGTGGGACGGCGCGCGCTGCGGCACCGCCGCGGTGCAGCCGTGCAGCGGCCTCGACGAGCACGGCTGCCTGAGCCGTCGTGACTGCCGCCCGAGCGGCGTCAACAGCTACTGCCCGCCGTACATGTCGTGCGACGAGGAGACCAGCGTCAATGGCTTCTTCACCGGCTGCCAGAACGATCCTCGCCCGCGCAGCTGCCGCGGCGATGGCGACTGCGCGCCCGGCTTCCAGTGTCAGGACGCGCTCGACTGCCCGCCCGGCGAGGCGTGCGCGCCGTCGTGCGTGCCGGCGGCTGGCTGCAGCGCGCTGGACGAGGCGCGTTGCAGCGCGCAGGCCGGCTGCGTGCCGCGCTTCCAGGCCGTGTGCGTGCCGCCGCCCGGCGCGCCGGTGAACTCGACGCCGCAGCCCGGCAGCCCGTACGACCCGGGGGCGCCGCCGCCGCCGGTGCCGTGCACGCCTGCGCAGGCCTTCATCGGCTGTCAGGAGCTGGCGGGGTCGCTGGTGCCCGAGCGCAGCCTGGTGGTGCTGGATCCCGCGGTGCTCGATCAGCCGCGCTACGGCTTCCTCAATGTGATGACGCAGTTCGCGGGCGGCCAGGATCCGCGCCCGATGTTCAGCCGCATGCTGGCCAGCATGAGCAGCACGACCACCATCAATGGCCAGCAGGTGGCGGGGCGCCCCAACCTGCTGCAGTTCACTGGCAGCGCGCCGCTGGATCAGCTGCGCTTCCGGCCGGTGGCCATCATGAACCGGCTCGACCTGGTGTCGGCGGGCAACTGCGGCGAGGCGCGGCTGGTGTTCGCCAGCGATCTCGGCGCGTTCGATCCGACCAGGCGCATGACGCTGATCATGGAGTTCGGGGTGCCCGATGATGGTCAGGGCTGCCGCACCTGGGGCCGCCAGTGGGTGGCGCTGTCGAACCTGCCGACTGGCAGCCCCGAGTTCGCGACCAAGCTGGGCCTGCTGACCGACCAGCTGTTCCAGCCGGCGCGGCTGAACCAGCTGCGCACCAACGAGCTGATGATGGGGCAGCCGGGCCGCTCGGACTGGGAGCTGCGCGAGTTCGAGCTGGCCAGCAACGAGCTTCAGCCCAGCACGGTGGCCAACTCGCCGGTGATGTCGCCGGAGCTGCTGGCGTGGCTGCGCGCCAACCAGGTCGCGGTCGCGCTGGGGACCGCCAGCGTGCCGGCGCAGTTCCTGGGCGGCAGCAGCCTGGCGGTGCCGGAGCGCCGCCTGACGCTGCCGACCGATCTGTTCGAGCTGGAGCGGCCGCTGAACACCAACACCTGTGCCGGCTGCCATCGCAGCGAGACCGGGACCGACTTCGTGCACCTGACCGAGCGCCGCTTCGCCAACGGGCGCAGCGTGATGTCGAACTTCCTGCGCGGCGAGCTCGGCAAGCGCGCGCGGGTGCTGCAGCAGCTGCTGGGCGACAGCGCGCCGGCCAACGTGCTGAGGACCAGGCCGCGCCCGCCCACCGTGCACTGACCGATCCCGCCGGGTGTCATGGCGCTGGAGGTTGTGTTACTCCAGCGCCATGGCCAAGGCCCAGAAGTGGCTGATCAAGAGCGAACCCTTCAAGTACTCCTGGACCCAGTTCAACACCGACAAGCGCACGCGCTGGGATGGCGTGCGCAACTTCGAGGCGCGCAACAACCTGCGCGCCATGAAGGCCGGCGATCTGGCCTTCTTCTATCACTCCAGCGAGGGCAAGGAGATCGTGGGCGTCGCTCGCGTCGCCGCCGAGGCCTACCCCGATCCGACCGCGCCTGCGGGCGAGGACTGGAGCGCGGTCGACTTCGTGCCGGCCTACCCGCTGGTGCAGCCGGTCGGGCTGGCGGACATCAAGGCCGAGCCCGCGCTGGCCGAGATGGCTCTGGTCAGGAAGTCGCGCATCTCGGTGGTGCCGGTGCGCGAGGCCGAGTTCGCGTGGGTGCTCAAGCGGAGCAAGACCAAGGCAAGGTGAGGTGAGGTGACGTCGCGGCCTCAGCGGGCCAGGTGGGCGACGGCCTTCACTTGCAGAAGCTGCTGGCTCGGCCCCACCAGGGCGGTGCGCAGCCAGGTGTCGGCGTGGCTCTTGGGCTTGAAGCCGGCGCCCAGGGCCTTGCCGATCTCCATGACCTGGGCGTCGGTGACGTCGGGGCGCAGCAGGATGGTGAGATCGACCACGTCGTCGAGGCTGCCGCCGGCGGCCTCGAGCAGGTCGCGCAGATGCACCAGGATGGAGGTCGCCTGGGCGGCGGCGGTCTCGGGGATGGCCAGCTTGTCGTCCTCGACGAAGACGCCCGACAGGCCGGACACGAACAGCCAGTCGCCGGCGCGGACCGCGGGGGCGAAGCCGACCTGGCCGGCCACCGCCTCGGGCAGCCGCTTGGGGTAGTAGACCTGGCGCGTCACGGGGGCACCATCGCGTGCAGCGGGGGCGGCGTCAAGCCGGGGGGCGCACATCAAGATGTTGCCGAGCCGCCCGGAGCGGCGATACTTCAGCCATGGGGCTGAAGTCAGCGCACGCGCACCGCCGCTGGGTCACGGGCGTGGCCGTGCTGGTCGCGCTGGGTGCCAGCGCCGAGGCGCGCGAGCTCCAGCTGGTGCCACCGGGGGCCGAGGGCTGGCAGTACGACGCGCTCGAGCTGCCCACGCTGCCGAGCACCGATCCGCTGGGACGCACCGTGGTCCTGGCCGCGAGCACGGCGGCGTCGTCGGCGGGCAGCGCGGCCGGGGGGCGCACGCCGTCGTGGGCGCGCGCCGAGGGCGGCGACTGGCAGGGGCCGGGGGCGGCGCCGTTCGTGGCCATCGGGCCAGGCATGCCGTGCACCGGGTGTGGCACGCCGCTGGGCGGGCGTGACGATGTGCGCGTGGCGGCGCTCAAGCTGCGCCGGCGCTTCGACGTGCCTGGGCTGGCCGGGCTGCGCGTGCTGACGCTGAAGGTGCGCTACCAGGACGGCATCGTGGTGTTCCTGAACGGGGTCCAGATCGCGCAGCGCCTGCTGACCGCGAACGGCCCCGGTGACGCCGGGGCGACGGCGGCGCACGGGCCGGAGTGGGAGACCATCGCGCTCCCGATCGTGCCCTGGCTGCTCAAGGACAAGGACAACGTGCTGGCGCTGGAGGTCAGGCCGCACGAGGATCGGCCGCTGCTGCTGGACCTGGAGCTGCTCGCGAGCGACGCGCCGCGCATCCTGGTGGGCCCGTTCCTGCTGCTGGTCGAGCCGGGGCGCGCGGTGGTCAGCGCCGAGACCGATCTGCCCGCGACCATGGAGGTGCGCTATGGCCCGGCGCCAGGCGGCACCACGCTGGCGCGGCTGCGCACCGGCCCCGGCAAGCACCACGAGTTCGAGCTGATCGGCCTCGGCGAGGAGACCTACTATCGCGCCGCGGTGCTGGTCGGTGGGCGGGTCGTGGCCGAGACCGAGGACATCCAGTTCCATGCTCCGCCGAAACCTGGCGAGCCGATCCGGTTCGCGGTCTATGGCGACGTGCGCGGCGGACCCGCGGTGCACACCCAGGTCGTCGCGGGCGTGGCGGCGTTCGGGGCCGACTTCTTCGTGACCACCGGCGACATGGTGGCGCGTGGCCACGACGAGGGCGACTGGCAGAAGACCTTCCAGATCATCACGCCGCTGACGCGCAGCGTGCCGATGTACCCCGCGCTGGGTAACCACGAGTGGGGCGCCGGCGCGGTGGCCATCCCGCGCTACCGCGAGCTGTTCGCGCAGCCGGCGCGCAGCGGCGATCCCTACGCGGTGTACTACAGCTTCGACGTGGCCGACCTGCACTTCATCTTCCTGGATTCGAACTACTACGACTCCGAGCTGCAGCTGGCCTGGCTGGCGGACGACCTGGCCGCGGCCAAGAAGAAGAAGCCACGCGCCATCTTCGCGGTCGCGCACCACGGCCCGGTGTCACGCGGCCCGCACGGCGGCAACGAGATCGCGCTGGAGAAGTATGTGCCGCTGCTGCAGCGCTACGGGGTGGCGGCCTTCTACTCGGGCCACGATCACACCTACGAGCGCGGCTCGGTCGGCCAGATGCAGTACGTGGTGACCGGCGGCGCGGGCGCCCCGCTGTACCGCGCCAGCTGCGGCCGCCCCGGCTTCAAGAACTGCCGCGACGCCGCCAAGGCCTTCGCCGTCGAGTACAACTTCGTGACCGTCGAGGTCATGCACGACTTCTTCAAGATGTGCGCCACCCGCCCCGACGGCAGCGCCCTGGAGGCCTGCGTGTCGTTCCCGCTGCCGGGTAAGAAGAAGGTCAGCAAGGGCAGGGACAAGGTCGCGAGCAGCGGCAAGGTGAAGTAGCACGAGCACGAGTCACTGCGACCTCAGCTGCCGGACGCCTCGCGGAGCCGTTGCCAGCGGGTGAAGCTGGCAACGTCCGGGGGCTGGAAGCAGGGGTTGTGCAGGAGCTCCCAGGCGATGGTGGAGGTCGGCGTGGGGCCGTAGTCGTGGCCAGGGTAGATCCGGGTTTCCTCGGGGAGGCTCGCGAGCTGCTGCAGCGAGCGCCACAGGGCGCGGGGGTCGCCACCGGGTTCGAGGTCGCTGCGACCGCAGCTGCCGACGAAGAGGACGTCGCCGGTGCAGGCGAAGCCGTCGCCGAGCCAGGTGATGCCGGCCAGGGTGTGGCCGGGGGTGGCGAGGGCGCGCACGGGTTCGCGGCCGATGAGGACGGTCTCGCCGCCGTGGACCTCGATGATGCGGGCGGCGGGGGCGTGACGGCGCAGGGCGGCGGCCTCGGCGGCGCCGACGTAGACCGGGATGTCCGCCCCTGCGGCGGCGCAGGTGGCGACGCCCTCGATGTGGTCCTCGTGGGTGTGGGTGACCAGGACGGCGACGACGCGCCAGCCGCGGCGGCGGACCTCGCCGAGGACGCGGTCGACCTCGAAGGCGGGGTCGACCACGGCGCAGGCGCCGTCGCAACCGATCAGGGTCACGAAGTTGGAGAGCAGGCCGACGTCGAGCTGGATCAGGTCGGGCATCAGGGGGGGCTGGTTGGCAAGCAGGGGGCGGACATCAGGGGGCGGCTGCGGGACGATCCGGGCGGAGCCGGACAGCTTCCGCGCGCCTACTGCGTGCGGAAGCTCAGCGTCGCCACGCCCACGTTGTCGGCCTCGTCCGCCCCGCGCACCGCGACCGTGTGCAGCCCGGCGGCCAGCTTGCCCAGCCGCAGCGTCATGGTCTCGGCGACGTCGTCGAACACGCCGTCGTCCGGGAACGCCACCGTCCAGTCGCCGCCGTCCACGCTGTACGCGATCTCGTCCACGCGCGAGAAGCTGTCGCGCACGCGGCCGGTCACCACGCCGGCCTTGAACACCAGCCCCGCGACCTCGGGCTTCTGGTTGTCGACCAGGAACGGGCGCGAGATCAGGCTGTGCGTGAGCGCCAGCTCGGGCGGGTTCGAGCGCGCATCCGAGGCCGTCACGCGCAGCTCGTACATGCCGTCGGGCATCAGCTCGGTGTTCCAGTCGAAGTCCGTCTTGGTGAACGGTTCGGTGCCGGTGTTGGTCTGAAGCTCACGCCACGCCGCATCACCCTCGACGCGGTACTCCAGCTGGTAGGTCACCTCGTCGTCGTCGCCGCTGTCGACCTTCCACTTCAGCTTGGTCACCGGCGAGCGCGACTTGGTGGTCCCGGTCTGCGTCGTCACCGACGCCTTCTTGGCCCCCGGCTCGTCACCCGCGCTGATCTCCAGCACGCGCGTGCGCTGGTTCTGCGGCAACAGGTACACCGTCATGTCGCGCAGCACGGTGCCGCCGGCCAGCTTGGTGCGCCACTGCAGGTAGCGCCCTGGCGGGCTGGCGACCTTGCCCAGCGATGCGCCACCGGGCGCCGGCCGCAGCGCCGCCAGCTTGCTCCACGACGACCAGGTCTTGTCGGGCGACGCCGTGTTGCCACTGCGCGTCTCCAGCGCGGGCGCCGGGCCGCTCGACGAGAAGCGCACGCCACCCCAGCGCGTCAGCGCCTCACCCTCGAACACCTTCGAGGTGTACAGCGCGTCCGCCCGCGCACCGCCGACCTCGTAGACCGCGCCGGTGTCGCCGGTGCCCAGCAGCAGGGGCGCCTCGCCGCCCGGTGCGCCGGCCATGGTCAGGACCTGGCGCTCGTCGACGTCGAACGCCGTCAGCACGCTGCGGTCGCTGTCCTTGATCAGGTAGACCTTGCCGGCGCCGCCCGAGGCCGCGAAGACGTCACCATTCTTGGCCACGTACAGCGACGTGAAGTAGCTGTCGCTCAGCGCGTGCAGCTGGTCGATGCGTCCATCCGGATCGATGCGCCACAGCGACCCCTTGCCCTTCCTCTCGCCGGGCCGCGGCACGCTCGAACCCGACGAGCTGTCACCACCCTTGGGCTTGATCCCGGTCGGCTTGGCCGGCCCGGTCACCGTCCCCGAGGGCGAGCCCTGGAACTCGTTCACGACCAGGTAGATCACCTTGTCGCGCACCGCGATGGCCTTGATCTCCTGCCCCGAGAAGTCGGCCACCGCCCGCGCCGCCCCGGTCTTGACGTCGACCCGGTACAGCTCGGCGTCGTCCGACGCCCCCACCAGCAGGCCGCCGGCGTCCTCGAGCACCGACAAGAGGTGCTTCTTGCCGCTGTCCCACAGCAGCTTCGCCTTGCCGCTGGCGACGTCGACGCTGAACAGCTTGCCGTCCGGGCCGGTGCCGACCCACAGCGTCTTGCCATCCGCCGACGGCACGATGGCCCACACGTGGTCGCCACCCTCCAGCGTCGCCAGCTTGCGCGGCTTGCCGGTCGCCAGCTCGATGGCGAACACGCCGCCACCCGGGGTGCCGCCCGCCCACACCGTCTTGCCGTCGGGCGACAGCGCCAGCGTCGCCACCAGGGTGACGCCGTCCAGCTTGGCCAGGGGCCTCACCTTGCCGGCCTCGTACGACAGCACCGCGCCCTCGTCCCCGCTGCCGAGGAGGACGCGCTTGCCGATGGCCAGGCTCGACATCGCCAGCGGCGCGCCGAGGTCCGTCCGCTTGGTCCCGATGCCCGCCTGGGCATCACCCTGCGGCCCGATCAGCACACCCTTGGCCTCGCCGTCGTCGAAGTCGCGGAAGCTGGTCACCGTCCACGTCTTGGTCGTCACCGCGAACGCCGGCACCGCCAGCGCGGCCACCGCCGCACCAGCCACAAACCCCACCAGTCGCTTCACTTGGTCTCCTCGTCAGAATCGAGCGGCTTGACCTTCACGCTGAGGTCGATGCGCCCATCGATCACCTTGCCGGTCGGCACCACGACCCGCGCAGCCGAGCGGAACGGCTCTGCGCGGCGCGTGCTGGTGCCCGGCTTCAAGCTGTCGATCACCGAGTCGGGCAGGTCGCCGATGATCTTGCCCTTCAGGGTCACACCCTCGTCGGGGTTCCACACCGTCAGCACCATGGTGTTGCCCGGGTAGGTGCCCTTGCGCAGGACCTCGATGAGCTGGGGCAGGTTCTCCGGCGGCGCCATCTCGGGGCGCACGATGTCACCCTGGGCGACCTCGATGCGGACGATCTGGCCGGCCAGCCGCCTGGGCACCGTGAAGGTGATCGGGATGTCGTAGCGCGCGCCGCCGTAGGGCAGCACGGTGACCCGCGCCACCGTGGGCTTGCCCGCGGTGACCTCGGCCTGGTCGATCCTGATCTGGTCGATCTCGATGTAGTCGCTCTTGTAGGCGACATCGACGTCGACCTTGACGCTCTTGATGGTGACCGGCGCGTAGGGGTTGAACAGCAGCGGGGTCAGGATGCGCAGCGCGCGCGCGGCGCCGATCGAGCCGCCCGACACGCCGTCGGGCGCGAAGGCATAGTCGGTGAACGTCAGCGGCGCGAAGCCGTCCAGCACCAGCGTCGACTTCATGGTGATGGTCTGCGCGGCGACGTCGGTGGCGTGCACGCCGATGGCCGAGAACACCGACATCATCACGAAGGTCGGGGTCAGGAAGCGATGGCGCACCACCTCGGTGTGCCAGTCGACCGGCTGCGGCCCGGCGCCGGTGATGCGCACATCGACTGGGATCATGTCGGTCTTGCGGTCGGTCAGCGCCGCGATCATGGCCTGGCGATCCTGCACCAGGGTGCCGACCTCGCGGTTCGGGGTCGACAGCTTGAAGGAGATCATCGACGACGCCATGAAGGCGTGGATGGTTGCGGTCACCACCGGCACGTAGATCTCGCCCATCTGGAACATCGAGTGGCCGAAGCCCAGCACGCGGCTCTTGCCATCGACATAGGTCACGGTGCCGGTGCCCACCGCGCTCATGTCGCCGCGCACCAGCTGGACGCCGATCGACCCGCCGGCCTCGAACGCGGTCGGGCCCTCGTCGGGCGCGCTGCCGCCGCCGCCGGTCATCGGCTCCAGCCCCAGCGGCGAGAACATCCGGGTCGCCTCGGCCAGCGCCTTGGGCGAGAAGCCGGCCACGCTGAGCGGCACGCTGGCGCGCTCCAGGCGCTGATCGGGCCCGCGCGGCGCCGTGGGCACCGGGGGCAGCGGGGCGCGCACCGCCCAGGCCTGGTCGCGCTCGCCGGCGCTGGCGGCGCGATCGCGGCCGGCGATGAAGCTGTCGAGGCCGTGCTGCTTCCACTCGTCGCGTGACGCCAGCGCGGTCAGGTTGGGGCCGCGCGGCGGGGTGCGGCCCTGCTTGATCATGGTCTCGATGGGCGTGAAGGCGCCGATCGACTCCTTGCTGAAGCGAAAGGCGTAGGCGAAGGCGCCGGCGTTCTTGCCCTCGATCATCATGGGGCTGCCCGACATGCCCTGCGCGAAGCCCGACAGCGCCAGCTTGGGGTCGTCCGAGCGCACCAGCACGACGTCCTGATCAGGCAGGAACTTGCTGAGGATGCCGATGACCTCGAAGTCGAAGCGCTCCG
>Ga0138256_10003317_pt1 | contig 17136 bp, 16 predicted proteins | sample KNB2016incub_MG_FD_105486 | JGI IMG/M metagenome (GOLD analysis project Ga0138256, IMG submission 105486) | Active sludge microbial communities from wastewater in Klosterneuburg, Austria - KNB2014incub_MG | ecosystem: Engineered > WWTP > Activated sludge > Unclassified | place: Austria... | reverse complement strand
TCGATCGGGATCATCACGGCCGCAGGCGCTACCGTGGTGCAAGGGACCTTCAACCTGCCTGACGGCGAAAGCCGCGTGGACCTGAACTTCCTTGTTCCATCGGCAGGTAGCTACGGGCTGCGCGTCATGGCGGGTGATCCGCAACTGTGGCGGGATGGTACCGGAAGCAACCTTGCTTATCCGTACGCGCTCGGCACCTTCGGCAGTATGACCAGCAGTAGCGCCACCGGCGGCAACGCCACGGTGTACTACTACTTCTTCTACGATTGGGAGGTGAGCGAACCTTTCGTGGTTTGCGAAAGCCCGCGTGTGGAAGTGGTGGTGGAAATGCCGACGGGGATCGCCGACGCCGAAGCAGGTGCAGCGGTACATGCCTTCCCGAATCCTGCGGATCGTGACTTCTTCATCGACCTCACCGGAGTGGATCCGCTCGGACGGAGTAGCATCGAATTGATGGACCCGACCGGACGGATCGTGGCGCGCAAGGCAGTGTCGAGTGGTCGCGCGACGATCACGACGGCCTTCCTCGCGAACGGTCTTTACGCATACCGCGTATTGCATGAAGAGCGTGTGATCCTCACCGGACGCGTGGTGGTGGAGCACTTGTAGGCTCGTCGGCCCGGAGCGATCGTGGTTCGCTGCGGAAGCAGGGCATTAGCTTGCGGCTCCCGTTCGCATCGGGGTCATGCACATGCGTCCGCTATCGGTCGTTATCATCACCTTCAATGAGGAGCGCAACATCGGTCGTTGCCTGGAAAGCGTGAAGGGCGTGGCTGATGAGGTCGTGGTGGTGGACTCCTTCAGCACCGACCGCACTGAAGTGATCGTACGCGAACATGGCGCACGGTTCATTCAACATGCATTCGATGGCCACATCGAACAGAAGAACCGGGCGATCACACAAGCCACGCATCCCTTCATCCTGTCCTTGGATGCGGACGAAGCGCTGGACGACCGCTTGCGTGCCAGCATCCTCGCGGCGCGAAGCGGAAGTGCCGATGGCTTTACCATGAACCGGCTGACGAACTATTGCGGCAGTTGGATCCGTCACGGTGGCTGGTACCCGGATCGCAAGCTGCGCTTATGGGATAGTCGCAAGGGCCGTTGGGCGGGAACGAACCCGCACGACCGGTACGAGATGGATGCGGATGCGCGCATCGAACACCTGGAAGGCGACCTCCTACATTACAGTTACTACTCCGTTGCCGACCACGAGAAGCAGGTCGAGTACTTCACCACCATCGCCGCGAAAGCGCTTGCTGCGCAAGGCAAGCGGGCAAGTGCGTTAAAGTTGTGGTTGTCGCCGATCGCGAAGTTCATCGGCTCGTACATCATCCAGTTGGGCTTCCTGGATGGTCGTCACGGGTTCACCATCGCGCGGATCAGCGCACGCGCCACACGGATGAAGTACACGAAGCTCAACGCGATCCAACACCGCGCATGAAGATCCCGGGTACTGTGATACTCAGTCGCCCCGATGCCTTGGGCGATGCGGTGGTGACGCTGACCACGGCGGGTTGGATCAAGGCGCACGCACAGGACACACGGATCATCGTGCTGTGCAAGGAGTACGCGCGTGCGGTGTGGAAGCACGGTGATCATGTGGATGGGATCATCACGTTGGAGGAATTGCAAGCAGGTGATGCGCCTTTGATGCTCGCCGCGACGAAGGCGGATGCGATCGTACACGTGTTCCCGCATCGCGATGTAGCGCTCTGGGCAAAGAAGGCGGGGATCCCACTTCGCATCGGGACGAGCCACCGTTTGTTCAATTGGACCACCTGCAACAGGTTGGTCCATTTCACGCGCAAGCGCAGCCTCCTGCACGAAGCGCAGTTGAACATCAAATTGCTGGAACCGTTCGGTCTTCCGATGCCCACGAATGTGCAGGCGCTGGTTCCGCACATGGGTCTGCGTGCGCCGACGCCGACCGATGAGGTGCGCTCCTTGTTGCGGATGGATCGAAGGCGCGTGATCCTTCATCCACTGTTGGGGAGTGGAGTAGGTTGGGGCTTGAACAACTATGCAACCCTCATTCGTTCGCTCGACCCCACGAAGTGGCAGGTGATCATCACCGGCACTTCCAAGGAAGCGGGGATCTACCGGAAGGAATTGCCGATGGATCTACCGCATGTCGCCGATGCCGGTGGTCGCTTCGATCTGGAAGAATTGATGATGCTGATCGGTTCGTGCAACGCGATGGTGGCGGCGAGCACCGGGCCGTTGCACATAGCTGCTGCCTTGGGACTGCGCACCGTTGGCTTGTTCTCCATGCGCCGTCCGATCTTCCCTGCGCGTTGGGCACCACTGGGGATCGATGCGCACGCGTTGACCTTCGACCCTCTATGTACAGCGTGTGCAGCGGAACGGCAGTGCGACTGCATCACGCGGATCCCGGTCCAGCGGGTGATGGACCTCCTGGAGCGCGATTGAGCGGAGCGGCGAAGACAAAGAGTGCGTAGTAGAGTGCGAAGAAGGTCGCGCCGGCTTGCGTTTCGATGGTGTCGTCCGTGAGGCACGAGATCCCGAACGCGATCGCCCAAGCGATGAATAGCGGGTTGTTCCAAGCGCCCAGTCGGTATGCGGGCCACCACCACGAGAACAAACTCCACAGCAGACCGAACACGCCGAAGGAGATCCAGAGCGTGAGGTATTCGTTGTGTGCGCGCAAGCGCCACTGCGCTTCGAGCGCACTGCGCGTTGCGGCGTAGTATGCGTCGAACGCACGTTGCGTATCCCCTGTTCCGACACCGTGGATCCAGTTCTTCTTGGCGATCGCCCAACCCGCCTTTTGGAATTCGATCCGCATAGCCACCGAGTGCCCGCTTGCTAATCCGACATCCCGATAGAGGTCGAGTTCGAAGAGCACCTCCTCCACGCGTTCGCGGATGGGACCGCGCTGTCCATGTTGCACGTTGGTGATGCCTTGCTCGATCGCACGTACGTCGGCATCGCTCAGGCTCATGACGCTCACGCTGTCCTTGCGAAGTCCTTTCGACGCGAGGTAACGCACCATGGTACTCCATAGCGGATGATCGCGGTCGTCGGGATCATCAAGCGTTCGGTTGCTGCGAAGCTTCCAGGTCCGGTGGAGTTCATTCCACGCGAGGTAGGACCACACATGCGTGCCGTTCTCGGTCTGGGTGTTCGTGGTGTCGTGGTAGTAGCGTTCGCCACCGGCGGTGTACTCCTCCAACGTGGAGATCCCTTTCGGCAGGGGTGCATGACGCGCTTCGATCAAGAGGGCGACCAACGTGAGCATCGCGACCGGCACCATGATCAGTAGCGCTCGTGTCCATGTGCGAATGCGCAGGCTTCGATCCTTCACCCAACGCCAGATCATCACAGCAGCGATGAGGGCGAGGACCACCAAGCCTTGGATGCTGCTCAATCGAGTGATCAGATACGCGGCCGTCAATGATGCCATCAAGTGGATCACGTTCAACCACCATTGATCGGAGCGGTAGTACAGGAAGATGACCACTGCCATGCAGAGCAGCAGCGCGAGACGGATGTGACTGATGAACACAGAAAGCGCGCGATAATCTCCGGACGCGGCACCGCTGAACACAAGGCCGAATAGACCGCATGCGACCGCGCTCCATGCACCCAGCCGTAACACGAGTCGCAATTCAGCTGCACTCAGTCGTTCCGAGCCGGAGAGGATCACGCCGAAGACGAGGATCGGAAAGAGGATACGGCCAAGATCAAGACCCCAAGCAAGGTCCTCCGTCCAGAGCAGTCCCACGAGATGAAGGATCAGAAAGGAGAGGAAGACCAGATTCGGGATCGAGGTGAATGCTTTGCGGAAGCGATCCTTCAACGTGCTAGTGGCCAAACCTTCAGCGATCCAGTTCGCCGCAAGGAGCATCTGCGCCATGCTGAGGAAAGCGGTGCTCCATGGAAGAAGGATGACGCAGAGCGCCAACGCACCTACATGCACTTGGCGGAAGACGCAATGGCTTCGCGGAAGGGTCATGCGAAGCGCCCGGAACTATTTCCGTGTTCCCGCAAGGATCGGAGCGTAGCCTTTCGTGGCGAACAGTTCGATGGCCTTCTTCACATAGGGGTCGGACCCCATGGCGGCTTGGGCGCGCCCGGTCTGGAAGTGATAGCGTGCCACGATCTCGTTCTTCAACGCCTCTTCGATGTCGGTGCGGAAACGAACAAGTTCCTCCGTGCGGTCGGGTGCGAGAGCGGCACGAAGTGCGGCGATCTGCGCTTGGGCATGTTCGTAGTAGCGTTCCTTCTTGGCTTTCTCCTCCAGGTCCTTCAATGCGGCCATGCTTTCGGTGTCGTAATCGAATCGTTTGTCCTTCACGAAGTCCACGAAGGCGCGGTAGATCTCATCCGTCACCACGAAGTCCGCGGCGGCACCGATCTCCGGATGCGTCAACCGGAAGTTCGTCGCGAAATCGAAGAAGAGATCCTCTTGGTAAAGGCCTCCGACCACCTTGGCCAACTCGGGCTCCACCACTTCCACATCAGGCAGGATCCCGCGCCCATCGAAAACGGGCCGTCCGTTGCGCGTCTTGAATTCCGCAATGCTCTTTTCTTCCATCTCCACAGCCTTGCCGCTGCTATCCCGGTGGGCGTAGTCGAGTTTCTGGATGCATCGGCCGCTGGGGATGTAGTACTTGGCCACGGTGACCTTCAGTTTGCTGTTGTACAACAGGTCCTTGGTCTGTTGCACGAGCCCCTTGCCATAGGTGCGCTCACCGAGGATCACCGCGCGATCGAGATCCTGTAATGCACCGCTCACGATCTCGCTCGCGCTCGCGCTCTGGCCATCCACCAGGACCACGAGCGGGATCTCATCGTCAAAAGGTTCGCTCAGGGTCTTGTAGGTCTTGTCCCATTCAGCGATACGACCCTTGGTCTCCACCACGGGTTCGTTCCGGGCAACGAAAAGGTTCACGATGTTCACGGCTTCGCGCAAGAGACCGCCACCATTGCCGCGAAGGTCCACCACCATGTACGTCGCGCCCTGCTCCTTCAATTCCTTAAGCGCATTGCGCACTTCCTGGCTGGCGGTCTGTGTAAAGCTCGTGAGCCGCAGGTATCCCACATGGTTCGTCACATCGATGATGCCTTTGTAGGGCACATCAGGGATCTTGATCTCCTCCCGGGTGAGGTCATAATGGGTGGGTTCAGCGCCCGCCCGTTTGGTGATCACGGAAACCGAGGTGCCGCTCTGGCCCTTGAGCAACTTGCTCACTTCGTCGGTGTTCATGCCGCCGATCTTCCGGCCGTCCACCTCTACGATCTCATCACCGGCCCAGATGCCGGCCTTCATCGCGGGGAAGTTCTCGTACGGTTCGCTCACTACCACTTTGTCGCCTTTGCGTTTGATCAACGCGCCGATGCCGCCGTACTGACCTGTGGTCATGAAGCGGTAATCCTCCATGTCGCTTTCCGGGATGTACTGCGTGTACGGATCCAGCGAGGCGAGCATCGCATCGATCCCCGTCTTCATGAGCTGTCCGGGCTGCGTGTCGTCCACGTAGTACACGTTCAACTCCTTGTAGAGGTCCGTGAAGATCTCCAGGTTCTTGCTGATCTCGAAGAAGTTGTCCCCGGCAGCGATGGTGATCGCACCACCACCGGCGATCACACCGGCGAACAACAGGTTCCTCCACATTTTCACGGAGCGTAGCTTGGACATGTTCATGACTTGGAAGGTGCTTCGGGAACGGGATCATGACCATGACCGCCCCATGGGTGACAAGATAGAAAGCGCTTGAGGGTGAGCCAGCCGCCGCGCAAGGCACCGTGCCTGCGAAGAGCGAGCAGACCGTATTCGGAGCAGGTGGGTGTGTAACGGCACGAACCGGGCAGCAATGGCGAGATCGCATATCGGTACATCTGCACCAACCCGATCAACGGCCACGCTAAGATCCTACCCATGCTGTTGCATCCAACGTTCCAATGCCCGTGTTATTTTCATTTCAGTCTCGGCGAGGGTGATGGGGGCCTTGCCGCGGAAGATGAACAGCCACGCACATTGCTTGCCGGTAGTGGTGAGTTGGGCGTGGAAGCGATGCTTGTTGTGACGGTATGCTTCACGCATCAATCGTTTCATCCGATTGCGATGTACGGCCAGCGGCATATTCCGCTTCGGCACCGCGAAGGCGATCTGTGCCGGAACGGCTGCGGGAAGCGGCATGATCTTGCCGGTCAGTTTGAACGGGGCTTCATGAACAGTGCGTCCGGTGGTCACGACCTCCTGTACACGCAAGCGACCGCGAAGACGTTCTTCTTTGCTGAAGGTATGGCGCTCCACGTCCGGCGGTGGTTTGGTCGTCATGATCGGTTCGCCGGATCGACGCACCGGGATCACTTCTTCTTCGCCTCGCGCTTGATGAAGAGCTCCATGGCCCCGGTCATGCTCGGCGCTTCGGGCAACGGTGCTTCCAGATCCAAACGGAAACCATTGTCACGCACGGACTTCGCGGTGGTGGGTCCGAAAGCGGCGATGATGATCCCGTTCTGCTTGAACTTCGGGAAGTTCTTCTTCAAACTCTCGATCCCGCCAGGGCTGAAGAAGACCAGCATATCATAGCTGAGGTTCTTCAAGCTGCTGAGGTCGCTTGCCACGGTGCGATAGAACACCGCGTTGGTGTATTTCACACCAGCCCTGTCCAAGAGGTTGGGTATCTCCCTTTTCTGGATGTCGCTGCACGGCACAAGGAAGCGTTCGTCCTTGTGCTTCTTGATCACATCCATCAGGTCCAGGAAGGTCTGCTTGCCGATGAAGACCTTCCGTTTTCGATAGACGATGTACTTCTGCACGTAGTACGCCACTGACTCCGATACGCAGAAGTACTTCATGCTCTCCGGCACCGTGAGCCGCAACTCCTTGCACATCCGGAAGAAGTGATCCACGGCATTCCGGCTCGTGAGCACGATCGCCGAATGATCCATGATGTTGATCCGCTCCTGCCGGAAATCCTGCCCGGGCACCGCTTCCACATTGATGAATGCGTGGAAGTCGATCTTCAGGTTGTACTTCCGGGCCAACTCATGATAGGGCGACTTCTCGTCCGTGGGAGCTGGCTGCGACACGAGGATGGTCTTGATCTTCAAGGCCGGTCGGCTTAAGTGGGAGAGGTCGGGTGGATCGTGAACCAGAGACCGTTGATCGCGAGTAACAACGGCGCGATCTCGGAGGCGCAAAGGTAAATGATTATGTAGCCCAGCGGGACCCCCTGACCCACCCCGATCCAAGCGCCTCGCAGCCAACGGTAGAGAAGTTGCAGGCCAACGATGATCGTTCCGGCGAGCAGCAGACCCGCGCGCCATTCGGGTTTGTACGCGATCAACGCCACGATCGGGAAGAGTGCGATGCCCAGAGAGGTGAACAGCAGGGTGCCCGAATAGAGGTACTCATTCGTTCCGCCATCACTCCGGGTCAACAGGGAAACGATGCCCAGGAGCACGCCTTGTGCAGCAAGGAGTAACACGATACCGATCAAGAGGATGTAGTACGACGGGGGATGCTGTATGCCCTGCCATTTCGCAGCCTGCCAGAGGAAAAGGGAGACCACAATAGCCGACACCGCCAATAACCCAAGGACACTCCGGTCGCGCAGATCCACCTCCTCGCGCAAGGTCTGCTTGCCGATGCGCATGCGAAATACGGATTGTCGGAGTACACGCCATTTACGTGGTGACCCCACGTTGATCGTGGCCAGCACGAGCAGGCATCCGATCAATACCCAGGTGATCCAATCCGCGGACAATGGATCGCTTGCGCGTGGCAATCCCTCCATGGCCGCGAAAATAGCCGTGTGGGAAGCACCCGGGCCGGGTATTCTAATTTCGCCGCCCCGGAACAGCCGGACGAACCTATGAGCACCAGCACTGCCGCCCCGAAGAAAGCCGCCACGGACCTGTTCCAAAGCCATGACCACTACTTGATGGACGAACTGCTCACGGAGGAGCATAAGCTGATCCGCGATACAGCGCGGAAGTATGTGAGCAAACACTTGAAGCCGATCATCGAGGAGAGCTTCGAGAAGGCCGAGTTCCATCCGGAGATCATTCCTGGTCTTGCGGAGATCGGTGCGTTCGGGCCGATGGTGCCGACCGAATACGGGGGTATGGGTCTGGACCAGATCAGCTATGGGCTGATCATGCAGGAGATCGAGCGCGTGGATAGTGGACTGCGTAGTCTGTGTAGCGTACAAGGCTCGCTGGTGATGTACCCGATCTGGAAGTACGGCAGCGAGGAACAGAAGAAGAAGTGGTTGCCACTACTTGCCCAAGGGAAGAAGATCGGTTGTTTCGGATTGACCGAACCCGATCACGGAAGCAACCCAAGCGGCATGGTGACGACCTTCCAGGACAAGGGCGACCACTATCTCCTGAACGGCGCCAAGATGTGGATCAGCAACAGCCCGATCGCGGACATCGCGGTGGTGTGGGCGAAGGCGGAGAACACGGAAGGCAGGATCCATGGATTGATCGTGGAGCGCGGAATGGAAGGATTCACCACACCCACCACGCACGGCAAACTATCCCTGCGTGCCAGCCCGACCGGTGAATTGGTCTTTGACAATGTGAAGGTTCCGAAAGCCAACCTCTTGCCGAACAAGAGCGGGCTTGGTGCGCCGCTCGGCTGCTTGGACAGCGCGCGTTATGGCATCGCTTGGGGTACGCTCGGCGTGGCCATGGAGTGTTACGATACCGCACTTCGGTACTCCAAACAACGCATCCAGTTCGGCAAACCGATCGGCGGCTTTCAGTTAACCCAGAAGAAGCTTGCCGAGATGATCACCGAGATCACCAAAGCACAACTGCTCACATGGCGCTTGGGTGTGTTGCGCAATGAAGGCCGTGCGACTACGGCGCAGATCAGCATGGCGAAGCGGAACAACGTACACTTGGCGTTGACCGTGGCTCGTGAAGCACGGCAGATCCTTGGCGGCATGGGGATCACGAACGAATACCCGATCATGCGCCATATGATGAACCTGGAAAGTGTGGTGACCTACGAAGGCACGCACGATATCCACCTGTTGATCACCGGTGCCGAGGTGACCGGCATCCCGGCGTTCAAATAGGATTCACACTTCCGTTACCCGCTCCGTCAAGGATGCCTTGAGCCACTTCAGCGCTTCAGGGGTCGCATCGAATACGCACACGGGAAAGATCTGAGGGTACCAGTTGAAGTAGAACTTCGACACACTGTGCATTTGCGCGCCCTCCGCCACGATCGCCAACGCGTGGATCAGGCGCTTATTCCGTTGCCCGGTGAAGTGATCGACGTTCGTAGCGGATGGATCCACCGGGACCTCAAAGGGGATCACCACCATGACCGCGCAGGGTTCCTTTCCGCACAATTTGTCGCGCACCTTGGTCACATCGCGGAGTGTGGAGATGTTGAACCTCGCGGTGGAGTGGAAGCGTTGTTCCAATAACCGTGGTGCTAGGAAGGTGAACGTACAATGGTCGATGGTGGTCGTGACGGGTTGCTCCATTCGGTCGCCTTGTTGTCCTTCCACAGAGTGGTTCCCATCCACCCGGAACACGACGCAGGTTGGTGTCGATGACCGGTTGGGTCAATGACGTGACCGACCGAAAATGGTTGGCTCATCGAACCGATCCCTCAACCGAAGAGACGCGCGAGAACGTCCTCGACGCGCGCAACACTAACCACCTCAATCCCCTTCGTCGGCGCGAGGCCTTTTGTTCCCGCAGGAAGAATGATCCGCGCGAAACCCAATTTGGCAGCTTCTGCGATCCGTTGATCCGTGCGTGCCACCGGACGCACTTCGCCGGTAAGTCCCACTTCACCACACAAGGCGGTATCCATCGGGACAGCGATATCCACGTTGCTGCTGAGTACGGCACACACCACCGCAAGGTCCATAGCTGGTTCCTCCACACGAAAGCCACCCGCGAGATTGAGGAAGACATCCTTCTGGCCCAACCGGAAGCCGCATCGTTTTTCGAGGACGGCGAGCAACATGTTCAATCGCCGCAGATCGAAACCGGTGGAACTGCGCTGTGGCGTTCCATACACCGCGCTGCTCACCAACGCCTGTACTTCCACCAGAAGTGGGCGCATGCCTTCGAGCGTGGCGGCCACCACCACACCACTGGGTCGTTCACGTCGATCACCGAGCAGGACCTGGCTCGGGTCCTCCACGATGTCCAATCCGCTCCCGCGCATTTCGTAGATGCCCAACTCGTTGGTACTCCCGAAACGGTTCTTCAATGGCCGTAACAAGCGGTAGGCATGATCGCGATCGCCTTCGAACTGCAACACGCAATCCACCATGTGCTCCAACACCTTGGGGCCTGCGATCGCACCATCCTTGGTGATGTGCCCGATGAGCACCATGGGGATCCCGGTGGCCTTGGCATAGCGCATCAGTTCAGCGGTGCATTCGCGCACTTGCCCTACGCTGCCAGGACTGGCTTCCAGTGAAGCGGTATGCAGGGTTTGCACACTATCGATCACCACTAGCGCAGGACGCAGCGCTTCGATATGCTTGAGGATGTTCTGCGTATTCGTCTCTGTGAGGATGAAGCAATCGCTGCCGCCCAAGAGTCCTTCACCGGCGCTCTTCTGTAAACGCTCCGCCCGCATGCGCACTTGGTGTTCACTTTCCTCACCGGAAACATACAGCGTCTTGAAGTGCGGGTTCCGCAATGCGGTTTGCAGCAACAAGGTGCTCTTGCCGATACCTGGTTCACCGCCGATCAGCGTGATGCTGCCCGGTACAAGGCCACCGCCAAGAACCCGGGAAAGCTCGCTGTCGGTCAGTGGGATCCTCGGATCGTCCTGCTCAGGGATATCCGAAATGGCGACGGGTGAGGGGGTCTTGGAGCGGGTGCTTGATGGCGCGCCTCGTTTCTCCACCACGCGATCCAACACCTCCTCGACCAAGGTGTTCCACGCATGGCATTGTTTGCATTGCCCGAGCCATTGCGGATGGCTGGTGCCGCACTGCTGACAAACGAAATGGGAGCGGACCTTAGCCACGGCGGATCCTCTCCACGAGTGCTGTTGTGGAGAAACCATCCACGGTCTTCAGGCTGCGGACATCGCCACCGTTCGCGCGCACAACCTTGGCGCCCACGATCCGATCCTCGGTCCAGTCACCACCTTTCACGAGCACGTCGGGTGCAAGTGCGGTGATCAACTCAAGCGGGGTATCCTCCTCGAAGATCACCACGGCATCCACGAAGCGCATTGCGGACAGGACCTTCGCCCGGCTGTCCTGGTCATTCAACGGGCGGTCTGCACCCTTCTCCAATCGCTTCACACTGGCATCGCTGTTCACGCCGATCACGAGGCGATCTCCTAAGGCCGCGGCCTCTTGGAGGTATTCCACATGACCGCGATGCAGAATGTCGAAGCATCCGTTGGTGAACACGATCCGGTCGCCCTTCATACGCCAGATGTTGCACAACCGCTCGGCGTTCACTCGATCCACGACACGTTTGTCCGTTACTATGGGTGCTTCAGCGGTACTCATGTGGAAGGAGTTCGTTTCAAGGCTGTCAAAAGTAACGAGAGGCCACCCAGCACGATGATCATCACCATCTGCGCAGCCCACAGAAGCCAACCCATGGCCAAGGCGTCGGGTCGAAGAAGTCCACCACCATCCGGAGCAGGCATGTACACCCCAACGATGAGTGCGACGAAAGCCGGGTATACCCCGATCCCGCCCTGTACCAGGATGATCCCGATCGCGCCGGCGATGAAGCCCGCTAGGATCCCTGCGAATGGTACGTCCACCATGCTCGGGAGGCAATAGAAGCCGACCTGGAACATCCCGAGGTAGGAAGCCCAGATCAGTAGGGTGTGCAGGATGAACAGTCCTTTCTTCCGGGTCAGGAAGACGGTGCGCAGGCCTTCCATGAAACCACGGATCAGATCCATGACCCTTGATCGCAGTGCCGGCCGGGTGACCAGGAGATAGACCCCTGCGAGAAGAGCCAACGCCACGCCCAAAGCGATCCACAGACCCCAACCACCGCTGCTCTCCGCGCTCACTGTCTGTTCCGAGCGGAACTGTTCGATCCGCGTCCGGAAGAGGTCGAGTTTGTCCAACTGCATGAGCATAGCGAGGACGCCCAGAAGTCCAAGCACGACCATGTCCACCACACGTTCCGCCATGATCGTTCCGAAGCCTTTGTCGAAGGGCACCTGCTCCACCCTGTAAAGTGATGCAGCGCGGCTTGCTTCCCCGGCCCGTGGAATGAACATGTTCACGAAGTAGCCGATCATCACAGCGTGGTAACAGCTCCAGAAACCCGGCTTGTACCCAAGGGGGTCCAGCAGGTAGCGCCACCGCCAACCACGACTGACGTGCGCGAACCATCCGATCACAATTGCAAGAGCCAGCCAGCCGAGATCAGCAGCACGGAACGCGGTGAACAGTTCAGCCCGCTGTGCTGTGCTCAGATCGCTGTATTGCTTGTGGATCAACCAGACACCGATCGCCAGTGGCACCAGGATCTTCAGCGCATTGACCAGTGCCTTCTTCATGCTGGCCGGGTCAGGGTGATGTTGTCGATCAATCGCACCGGTCCTACTTGGGCTGCCACCAAAGCGATGGCTTCGGATAGGTCACCCCAGTCGGAAAGTGGGGCCAATGTTTCCGGATGCGCGATGCCGAAGTAGTCCGGTATCACCCCGGAGGTATTCCTAAGCACGGCGGCCCCGACGTCGATGGTTGCGCTTACAGAGTTGGTCCACGCGGTGTCCGCCGCTGAACGGAGCGCACGGACCAACGCTAAAGCGGAGGAGCGATCGGAAGCATTCAGTCGCAAGTTTCTGGAACTCAGCGCCAATCCATCGGATTCTCGAACCGTTTGGCAAGCGATGATCCGCTCGGCCCACCGGTAGCGGTCGGCGACGGAGTGGAGGATGTGAAGCTGTTGACGGTCCTTTTCCCCGAAATAGGCGGAATCGGGACGAACGAAATGAAAAAGCCTTTCCACCACATTCACTACACCTTGAAAATGACCTGGCCTGGACGGCCCTTCCCAGAACTCATCAAGACCACCCAGATCATATTGCGACGGGCTGAAACCCGCGAACAACTCCTCCTTGCGCGGAGAGAACAAGGCATCGCAACCGGCCTTCTCCAGCATGGACCGGTCCTCCGTGGTTCGAACGGGGTAACGAGCCAGATCCGCAGCATCATTGAATTGTAGCGGGTTGATGAATATGCTACAGACCACGACACCGTTCTCCGTACGCGCTCGACGAACCAGGTCCAAGTGGCCTTCATGCAAGGCGCCCATGGTCGGCACGAAGCCTATGGATCGACCAGCTAAGCGCGACTGGGCGGACCATTCCACAGCGTGTTCCGGGGTGGTGAGGATCTTCACGGAATAAGCCCTGTTGACGCGGCTTGAGCCGCCGAAACTAGGCGCCCGCGTTGATGTTCCCCTGAAAAGTCTATATTTTTGTACCCGAATTCCCCCGCCCCATATGAGCTTGAAGAATGTGAAGGTGTTAACCATCTCCCAGTCCATTTCCCCTTTCATGGACATTCCGGAGGAGATGGCCAAGGTGTCGCGTAACCTACCCCAGGGTATCCTGGATCGAGGCAATGAGATCCGGGTGTTCATGCCGAAATTCGGCTGCATCAACGAGCGCAGGCACCAATTGCACGAGGTCATCCGGCTGAGTGGGATGAACCTGATCATCAACGATACGGATCATGCCCTGCTGATCAAGGTGGCTAGTGTTCCTAGCGCCCGGATGCAGGTCTACTTCATCGACAACGAGGAGTACTTCAAGCGAAAAGCCTCTACATACACTCCGGACGGCGACTTCTACCCCGACAACGACGAACGGGCGCTCTTCTTCGGTCGCGGGGTCCTGGAAACCGTAAGGAAATTGGGCTGGGTTCCGGATATCATCCATTGCCACGGCTGGATGACCGCGTTCGTTCCCCTGTACATCCGGCACTATTTCGCGGATGACCCGCACTTCGAGAATGCCAAGTTGGTGTTCAGCGTATACGACCAGAAGTCGGAACCGCTGGACAAGGACATGGTGAAGAAGTTGGCCATGGAGGGCTTTGACAAGAACATCTTGAAGAACCTCGCCAAACCGACCACGGACGACCTGTACAAGTTCGGTATGGGCCTGAGCGATGCGGTCGTGAAGGCATCCCCCAAATTGAGCAAGGGATTGGAGTCGGCTGTGAAGTCGGTCGACAAGCCCACCTTGGCCTATCCAGGAGATGACCTGCTGGATGCGCACGCGGATTTCTACCACAGTGTGCTGGAAGCGGCCTTGGTGTGATCCCACAACGCCAACCGTCCATGAAGGACCTTGTTCCGAAAGGAGTTTGGGCGCTAGCGGCTTTGCTGGTCGTGACCGGATGCCGCAAACCAGAAGAGGAATTGGGTTTGGATCTTCTACCCGGAGACCGGCTGGAGGTGAGTGTTGATACAGCACGGATCCATGCGTTCACCATCGCCGACTCGTCCATACGGACCAATGGCCTTTCCCGGCAATTGCTGGGAACCTATCTCGACCCGCAGTTCGGGGTCGTGAACGCGGGGATCATCACCCAGATCCTCCTTCCGGGGGGCACCAACATCGGTATAGATACGGATACCAGCGGCCTCGTTGCCGACAGCCTGGTATTGGCCTTTGCTTTCGACGGATTCAATAATGCATACGGGAACCTGGACCCGCAGGTCTTCGAAGCCTTTGAGCTCAGCGAATCCATTACGGTTGATTCCAGCTATCGATCGGATCGCATTCCAAGTTTCGTGAATGATGACTTGGTGGCTACCCGTGGCGGTAGCATCACACCGAAACCGACGACACGACCGGTCATCGGAGGGGATTCCTTGGCTCCACAGATCCGGATCCGGCTCTCTATGGCTCTAGCCGAGCGTTTCGTGAATGCCATCGGCACGTCGAACATGGCGGATAATGACCAGTTCCTAGAGTTCTTCAAAGGGTTCTATGTGCGGGCGAACCCGACGGGGCTGCTTCCGAACCAAGGCGGTATCCTCTACTTCGACCTGATCGCCTCCGCATCGAAGGCCACCCTCTACTACCGGGACACGAATGCGGATCCGGTCGTATCCCGAACACTCGATCTGCCGATCAATTCGAACAGCGCGCGCTACACGGTGGTCGAACACCAATTCGATCGGGCCATCGACGGCGGACTTCAACTCGCGCTTGCCGACACGATCAACATGCAACCGACCACCTACATCCAAGCGTTGGCAGGGATGCGTACAGCTATCCGATTCCCGGATATCATGGCATTCGGTGGTGAAGGACGGATCCTTGCGAAGGCCGAACTCGTTCTACCCGTTCACGGAACCTACTATCCGTACTACGTACCACCCACTCAACTCTTCCTCTTCCGGAAGGATGCGAATGGTGCGGATGCGTTCCTTCCTGATCAGTTGAATGGGATCGGCGCTATCGATGGTTTCTATCGACCAGAGGAGCGCGCGTACCGGTTCAATATCACCCGTTACATCCAACAGTTGCTCAACGGGACCCTTGAGAACACCGGGGTCGAAGTGATCCCCGGTAGCGGAGGGGTGAGCGCGAACCGGGTGATCCTGAGCGGCCCCGGGGCAACGGAAACCCCGATGCGGCTGAAACTTACATTTACCGATTACTGATCAGTGATCATGTGCGGCATTGTAGCCTATATCGGAGACAAGGATGCGTACCCCATCCTGCTGAATGGGCTGAAGCGCTTGGAATACCGGGGCTACGACAGCGCTGGGGTCGCTCTTCTCGAACAAGGTGTGCTGAGCATTCATAAGTGCCAAGGGAAGGTCAGTGATCTGGAAAGCCATGTGAACGGTCGTTCCATGAAGGGCTCGCTCGGTATCGGGCATACCCGCTGGGCCACACACGGCCCGCCGAATGATGTGAATGCACACCCGCATCAGTCGACCAGCGGTGACCTGGCATTGATCCACAATGGGATCATCGAGAATTACGCGGCGATCAAGGAGGAACTCACCCATCGCGGGCACACGTTCCACAGCGATACGGACACCGAGGTATTGGTACACCTTATAGACGATGTGCAGCGCACGGAAGGCGTGGATCTCGTGGAGGCCGTGCGGCTTGCATTGGACAGCGTCGTAGGCGCCTATGCCATCGTCGTGATCGACCGGAAGGACCCGGACTCCCTGGTGGCTGCCAGAAAGAGTTCACCGCTCGTGATCGGCATTGGGGAGAACGGTTCGGAGCACTTCATTGCGAGTGATGCCACACCGATCGTCGAGCACACACGGAACGTGGTTTACCTGGAGGATGGAGAGATCGCGGTGATCGATCGGACACACGGCTTGCGCATCAGGAACATCAAGAACCAAGACAAGACACCCTTCATCCAAGAGCTGGAAATGCACTTGGAAGCGTTGGAAAAGGGTGGTTACGATCACTTCATGCTCAAGGAGATCCATGAGCAACCGCGCAGCATACGGGACAGTATGCGGGGCCGGTTGAACTTGGCGAAGGGTGAGGTGGTTCTGGGGGGTATCCTGGACTTCGAGCAGAAACTCATCAATGCGAAGCGGATCCTCATCGTGGGCTGCGGCACCAGCTGGCACGCCGGTTTGGTGGGAGAGTACCTGATCGAGGACTTCGCACGGATCCCGGTCGAAGTGGAGTATGCGAGCGAGTTCCGGTACAGGAACCCGATCGTGAACGAGGAGGACATCATCATTGCCATCAGTCAAAGCGGGGAGACCGCTGATACCATGGCAGCGATCGAACTTGCCAAGGGCCGTGGCGCCACCATTTTCGGCATCTGCAATGTCGTTGGAAGTAGCATCGCCCGGATCACCCACGCAGGGTCCTACACCCATGCCGGTCCGGAGATCGGGGTGGCGAGTACCAAGGCCTTCACCGCACAGGTCACGGTGCTTACCCTTCTCGCGTTGATGATCGGCCAGAAGAAGGGCGCCCTTGGTGGCAGCTCATTCAACCGGTTGCTGAACGAGTTGGAAGCGATCCCGGACAAGGTGCAGCGGGTATTGGCCAAGGAGCCACAGATCAAGTACATCGCGGATATCTACAAGAACGCGGCGAACGCGCTGTACCTCGGACGCGGGTCCAGCTTCCCCGTCGCATTGGAAGGTGCCCTGAAACTGAAGGAGATCAGCTAC
>Ga0138256_10003315_pt1 | contig 17146 bp, 15 predicted proteins | sample KNB2016incub_MG_FD_105486 | JGI IMG/M metagenome (GOLD analysis project Ga0138256, IMG submission 105486) | Active sludge microbial communities from wastewater in Klosterneuburg, Austria - KNB2014incub_MG | ecosystem: Engineered > WWTP > Activated sludge > Unclassified | place: Austria... | reverse complement strand
TTTCCACTGGCGCCACGAGCAAGGCCGGCACCACGCCTTTGCCGGCGTACCCTTGCACATCGAAGACGACGGCCGCCACCTTTGGGTCGACGGCAACGGCTTGCAGCGCGTGCTCGGCAGCAGAGATCGCGACGACGTGCTGGCGGCGCGCCACGCCGGCCGCTGGCGGCGCAATCGCGACGGCGAACTGCTTCTGCGTGTGGACAGCGTGGTCGAGCTGCTGGCGCAGGGACCGGGCCGCATGGAACCCCGCAAGGTCCGCCTGCGCCGCTATTTCGAGCGCGAGCTGCTGTTTCCGGCTGCCGAGCGCCGCCGTCGTGACGGCCGCTGAAGCCGTCATGGACAATCGCCGCATGGTCACCAAGAAAACCAAGGGCCTGGGGCTCGGCCTTGAGGCGCTGCTCGGCCCCAAGGTCAACGACGCCGCCACCGCCGGCGACAGTGCGCCCAGCACGCTGCGGCTCGAACTGCTGCTGGCCGGCAAGTACCAGCCGCGCACGCGCATGGACGAAGGGTCCTTGTACGAACTGGCCGAAAGCATCAAAAGCCAGGGCATCCTGCAGCCCATCCTCGTGCGGCCGGTATCAGGCGGGCGCTACGAGATCATCGCCGGTGAGCGCCGCTTTCGCGCCGCGCGCCTGGCCGGGCTGGACGAGGTGCCGGTGCTGGTGCGCCAGGTGCCCGACGAGGCCGCGGCGGTGATGGCACTGATCGAGAACATCCAGCGCGAAGACCTCAATCCGCTTGAAGAAGCCCAGGGCCTGCAGCGGCTGATCGACGAGTTCAGCCTGACCCACGAACAGGCGGCGCAGGCGGTGGGACGCTCGCGCAGCGCGGCCAGCAACCTGCTGCGCCTGCTCAACCTGTCGGCCCCGGTGCAGCAGATGCTGGTCGCCGGTGATCTGGAAATGGGCCACGCACGCGCACTGCTGTCGCTGCCGGCGGCGCAGCAAGTGATGTGCGCGCAGACCATCACGGCGCGCAAGCTCAGCGTGCGCGAAGCCGAGAAGCTGGCCACCCAGCACAGCACGGGCCGTCAGGCCACGCTGTTGCGGGTCAAGAAGGACAAGCCACGCGACATCGTGCGGCTGGAAGAGCAACTGTCCGACCACCTGACCGCCAACGTCGAGATCCGCCTGCAGAAGAAAAACCGACGCGGCCAGCAGGGTGAAGTGGCAGTCGCCTTCGGGTCGCTGGAAGAACTCAACGGCCTGCTCGAAAAGCTGGGGCTACCGGCACAGTAGCCGCCCGATTTTCAGGCGATGGCGGCGCGAGAGCGCTGTTTCAGCGCCAGCCAGATCAGGGCCGACGCGACCAGGGTCAGCGGCACCAGCGAGCCCAGGTTCAGCCAGGTCCAACCCTGGGTGGTGATGAGCGCGCCCGACGCGAACGAGCTGACCATCATCGTGGAGAAGACGCAGAAGTCCATCGCACCCTGGGCCTTGTTCTTCTCTTCGGGTCGGTAGGTCCTGGTCAGCAAAGTCGAGCCACCGGTATAGAGAAAATTCCAGCCCACGCCCAGCACCGCCAGCGCCACGGCAAACTGCATCAGGTCCACACCCGACAGCGCCACCATCACGCAGGCCACGTTGAGCACCACGCCCACGCCCATCACCGGCAAGGCGCCGAAGCGCTGAATCAGCCGGCCCGTGAAGAAACTGGGCACGTACATGCCCAGCACATGCAATTCCAGCACGAGGGCGGCACTGGAAAAGGGGTGGCTGCATTGCTGCATGGCGATCGGCGTGGCGGCCATCAACAGGTTCATCACGCCGTATCCCAGCGCCGCGGCGGCCACGGCGACCATGAACACCGGCTGGCGCGCGATCTCGGCCAGCGGCCGGCCAGTGGATGCGCCCGGCTGCGGCCGCACATGGGGCGGGAAATCGATCAGCGACACCGCCACCAAGGCCAGCGCGGCCACGCCGATCAGCGCCAGGTAGGCACCGGCGAAGGGCGCCGGCAGCAGGTCCTTGGCATGGCTGGCCAGGTTCGGGCCGATGAAGGCACCCACGATGCCGCCCGCCAGCACGAAGGAAATCGCGCGCTCCTTGTGCGACGGTGCCACCAGCTCGGGCCCGGTGAAGCGGTACAGCGCCGCATTGGCGGCATAGAAGCCCGCCACCACCGTGGCCACCAGCAGCAACCCGAAGTTGCGTGACGACACCGCCACCGCACCCAGTGCACAGGCCGCCATGGCCACCAGAAGGCCGATCTGGAACGAACGCCGACGCCCCCAATGGGCCTGCATCCAGGCCACCGGCACGGTCGACATCGCCGACCCGACGACATAGGCGGTGACCGGCAAGGTGGCCATCCAGCCCTGCGGCGCCAGCGCCAGCCCGACCAGGCCGTTGACGGCAATGAAGGTGACGTTGTTGGTGAGGAACAGGGCCTGACAGAAAGTCAGCAGCAGCAAAGGGCGATTCATGCCCCGCATGATGGCAGGCGACGGCCGATGCGCCAATGCGCGACGTGCTGCGTCAGCGCAAACCGGGTGTCGGCCGTTGAAGCAGGGTTCGATCCGTAACCTTCACGCAACGACACCCTTCTTGGCAGCGCGACCGATGCGGCATCGACAGCGAAACAACACCGTTTTCCGGCGTCTCTTTCGGCGGCTGGCAGGCGCAGAATGAACCATCCTGACATCGCGTCGTCACAGTTCATGACACGTTGACCGGAAAGCTCTGATGGAGCCTGGGCCCGTACAGCCGGGACTTCATCAGAACTTCCCAGGCGCTTGTGGAGGGATCACCTCCGGCCGCGCCTTCCTCACCCAGGAGGTCCGAATGGACGTGATCAGCAGCCTCAAGGCACGCTACGAGCGTTTGCGCGAGGAAGAGATGTCGCTGGAGGACTATCTCGCCGAATGCAAGCGCAACCCGCTGGCCTTCGCAACCGCGGCCGAGCGCATGCTCAAGGCCATCGGCGAGCCCACCACCGTCGACACCCGCAACGACCCGCGCCTGTCGCGGCTGTTCGCCAACAAGGTCATCAAGACCTACCCTGCGTTCGCCGAGTTCTACGGCATGGAAGACGCCATCGAGCAAGTGGTGTCGTACTTCAGACATGCAGCGCAGGGGCTTGAAGAGAAGAAACAGATCCTGTACCTGCTGGGCCCGGTGGGCGGCGGCAAGAGCTCGATCGCCGAGCGGCTGAAGCAGTTGATGGAGCAGGTGCCGTTCTATGCGATCAAGGGCTCACCGGTGAATGAATCGCCGCTGGGCCTGTTCGACGCCGCCGAAGACGGGCCCATCCTCGAAAGCGAATACGGCATCCCGCGCCGCTACCTGAACCGCATCCTCAGCCCCTGGGCCGTCAAGCGGCTGGAAGAGTACGGCGGCGACATCCGTCAGTTCAAGGTCGTCAAGCGCCACCCGTCAGTCCTGCGGCAGATCGGCGTCAGCAAGACCGAGCCCGGAGACGAGAACAACCAGGACATCAGCTCGCTGGTCGGCAAGGTCGACATCCGCAAGCTCGAGACCTATGCGCAGGACGACCCCGACGCCTACAGCTACAGCGGCGGCCTGTGCCTGGCCAACCAGGGCCTGCTCGAATTCGTCGAGATGTTCAAGGCACCGATCAAGGTGCTGCACCCGTTGCTGACAGCCACCCAGGAAGGCAACTTCAAGGGCACCGAAGGCTTCGGCGCCATCCCCTTCGACGGCGTGGTGCTGGCACACAGCAACGAAAGCGAATGGAAGGCCTTTCGCAACAACAAGAACAATGAGGCTTTCCTCGACCGCATCTACATCGTCAAGGTGCCCTACTGCCTGCGTGTCAGCGAAGAGGTCCACATCTACGAAAAGCTGCTGAAGAACAGCAGCCTGGCCGCGGCCACCTGCGCGCCCGGCACGCTGAAGATGATGAGCCAGTTTGCGATCCTGACGCGGCTGAAAGAACCCGAGAACAGCTCGCTGTACAGCAAGATGCTGGTCTACGACGGCGAGAACCTGAAGGACACCGACCCGCGCGCCAAGAGCTACCAGGAGTACCGCGACTACGCCGGTGTCGACGAAGGCATGACGGGCATCAGCACACGATTCGCCTACAAGATCCTGTCCAAGGTGTTCAACTTCGACAGCACCGAGGTGGCGGCCAACCCGGTGCACCTGATGTATGTGCTGGAGCAGCAGATCGAGCGCGAGCAGTTTCCGCCCGAGGCCGAACAGAAGTACCTGGCCTTCATCAAGGAACACTTGGCCACACGTTATGCCGAGTTCATCGGCAAGGAGATTCAGACCGCCTATCTGGAAAGTTATTCAGAATACGGCCAGAACATCTTCGACCGCTATGTCACCTATGCCGACTACTGGATCCAGGACCACGAATACCGCGACACCGACACCGGTGAGGTGTTCGACCGCGGCAACCTGAACGCCGAGCTGGAAAAGATCGAGAAGCCCGCCGGCATCGCCAACCCGAAGGATTTTCGCAACGAGATCGTCAACTTCGTGCTGCGCGCACGCGCCAACAACCAGGGCAAGAACCCGGTCTGGACCAGCTACGAAAAGCTGCGCGCGGTGATCGAGAAGAAGATGTTCAGCAACACCGAAGAGTTGCTGCCGGTGATCAGCTTCAACGCCAAGGCCAGTGCCGACGAGGCCAAGAAGCACGAGGACTTCGTGACGCGCATGGTCGCCAAGGGCTACACGCCCAAGCAGGTGCGGCTGCTGTGCGAGTGGTATCTACGCGTCAGAAAGTCGTCGTAAGCGATGAGGGAACGCGATGCTGCAATCGATCATTGATCGCAGGCTGGCGGGCAAGAACAAGTCCATCGGCAACCGCGAACGTTTTCTGCGCCGCTACAAGACGCAGATCCGTGAGGCGGTCAAGCGGGCGATCGACGGCCGCGGCATTCGCGACATCGAGCGCGGCGAAGACATTCACATCCCCAAGCGTGACATCACCGAACCCGTGTTCGGCCACGGCCAGGGCGGTGTACGCGAGGTGGTACACCCGGGCAACAAGGACTTCATCCGCGGCGACCGCATCGAACGCCCCAAGGGTGGCCAGGGCGGCGGCAGTGGCTCGGGCCAGGCCAGCGACTCTGGCGAAGGCGAGGACGATTTCGTCTTCAGCCTGAGCAAGGAAGAATTCATGCAGGTCTTCTTCGAGGACCTGGCGCTGCCGCACCTGATCCGCACCCAGCTGGCCGAGGTGCCTGAATGGAAGAGCCAGCGCGCGGGTTTTTCCAATGACGGCACGCCCAACAATCTGCACGTGGTGCGCAGCATGCGTGGCGCCATCGGCCGCCGCATCGCCATCGGCGCTGGCAGCCGGCGCGAGTTGCGCGAGATGGAGGACCAGCTGCTCGGCCTGCGCGCCCTGTTCACACCCGGCGACGAGGTGGCCGAGCAAGAGATCGCCGCGCTGGAAGCGCAGATCGCCCACCTGCGGGCGCGGCTCGAACGCATCCCGTATCTGGATCCGATCGACCTGAGCTACCGCAGCCGCATCCGTGTGCCCGTGCCCACCAGCAAGGCGGTGATGTTCTGCCTGATGGACGTCTCGGGGTCGATGGACGAAGGCCGCAAGGAGCTGTCCAAGCGCTTCTTCATCCTGCTGTACCTGTTTTTGACGCGCCACTACGAGAAGATCGACCTCGTCTTCATCCGCCACCACACGCAGGCGCAAGAGGTCGACGAAGAGAACTTCTTCCATGCGCGCGAAACCGGCGGCACCGTGGTCAGCAGCGCGCTGGTGCTGATGGAAGAGATCATCCGTGCACGCTACAACCCGAGCGAGTGGAACATCTATGGCGCGCAGGCCAGTGACGGTGACAACTGGCACCACGATAGCGGCCGCTGCCGAGAAATGCTGAACGACAAGCTGCTGCCGCTGTGCCGTTACTTCGCCTACGTGCAGGTGGCCGAAGAAGAGCAGAACCTGTGGGAAGAGTACAAGCAGCTGCTCGAGGTGAACCGCCACTTCGCGATGCGCAAGGCCACCAGCCAGGACCAGATCTACCCGGTGTTCCGCGACCTGTTCAAGAAGGAAGGGGCGAAGGCGGCATGAGACGCACCCAGCTGCATTCGGCCGGCACACTGCTGACCGAGCCGATCCAACTGGCGCAGCGACCGTCCGAGCCCCTGCCCGCGCCCAGCGACTGGTCGTTCGAGCTGATCGAGAGCTATCACCGCACCATCAAGGCCACGGCCGAACGTTTCGGGCTGGACACCTACCCCAACCAGCTGGAGATCATCACCGCCGAGCAGATGATGGACGCCTACGCCAGCGTGGGCATGCCGGTGAACTACCGCCACTGGAGCTACGGCAAGGAATTCATTGCCACCGAGAAGAACTACAAGCGCGGCCACATGGGCCTGGCCTACGAGATCGTGATCAACAGCAACCCCTGCATCAGCTACCTGATGGAGGAGAACACGATGGCCATGCAGGCGCTGGTGATCGCGCACGCTGCCTATGGCCACAACAGCTTCTTCAAGGGCAACTACCTGTTTCGCATGTGGACCGAAGCGGCGTCGATCATCGACTACCTGGTCTACGCCAAGCACTACGTGGCCGACTGCGAAGAGCGTTACGGCATGGACGCGGTCGAGGGCTTCCTCGACTCTTGTCATGCGTTGTCGAACCATGGCGTGGACCGTTATCGCCGGCCCAGCCGAAAGTCATTGGCGCAAGAGCTGACGGCGCGCCAGGAACGCGAAGAATATGCCCAGCGCCAGGTCAACGACCTGTGGCGCACGCTGCCCAAACGCGCCGACAAGCCCGACGAGGACAAGGAAAGCAAGCGCTTTCCCGACGAGCCGCAAGAGAACCTGCTGTACTTCATCGAGAAGAACGCGCCGCTGCTCGAACCCTGGCAGCGCGAGGTGGTGCGCATCGTGCGCAAGGTGGCGCAGTACTTCTACCCACAGCGCCAGACGCAGGTGATGAACGAAGGCTGGGCCACGTTCTGGCACCACAAGCTGCTGAACCAGATGTACGACGACGGTTATCTGACCGACGGCGTGATGATCGAGTGGCTGAAGTCGCACACCAACGTGATCTACCAGCCCCCGGTGGGCCACAAGGCCTACAGCGGGCTGAACCCGTATGCGCTGGGCTTTGCGATGTACACCGACATCAAGCGCATCTGCGAAGCGCCGACTGACGAAGACCGCGAGTGGTTCCCCGACATCGCCGGTGCGCCCTGGCTGCCGACCTTGGACCACGCGATGCGCAACTTCAAGGACGAAAGCTTCGTCGGGCAGTACCTCAGCCCCAAGCTGATGCGCGACCTGCGCCTGTTCGCCATCAAGGACGACGAGAAGGAAAGCGAACTTGAAGTGGCCGCGATCCACGACGACAGCGGCTACCGCCGCGTTCGCGAGTCGCTGTCACATCAATACGATCTGGGCTCACGCGAGCCCAACATCCAGGTCTGGAACGTCAACCTTCGAGGTGACCGGTCACTGACCTTGCGTCACTTCCAGCACAACGATCGGCCCTTGCATGAAGCCGCGCAAGAGGTACTGAAGCATGTGGCGCGGCTGTGGGGCTTTGGGGTGCATCTGGAAAGCACCAATGCCAAGGGCGAGGTGACGAAGCGGTGGACGGTGCCGGCGTCGAGCTAGAAGCCCTGCACAGCAGCACCCCTTTCGCCGGGTGGCGGTGCGGCCGGCCGGTGCTGCGCAGCAAGACGCCAGCCGGCACCGATTGCCTCACGCGGAGCTGTCCTTCAAAGGACACCTGGAGCGGACTTCTGCGCCGTGCCCAGCCCCGATCAGGGGCCTTTCCCTCCAGAGTGGCTCAGACGCAGGCGCCGATGGTTCCCCGAGTTGCTTGACGTCGCAGCCAACCTGCGGGCGGACCCGCACGCGCAACAAGCGCTCGCCGCGCATTGTCATGCGGCGCAATTCGCAGTGCGTGCCACGCGATCGCAGCGCCCGCACTCGCATACCCTTCGACCTATCGCCAATATGCTTGGAGCTTCGACCACCCGCCCGACGGCGACATGGTCGAGTTGCGCAGTCCCACTGGTCATCGGTGAATCCGGGTGGCGCGTTCTTCTAGGCGGACCGTATTGCGCTATGACCCCATCCCACACTGTCCCTGGCCCTGGCTGTTCGCCTGACGCCCGTCAGTCGAGACTTTTTACACTGAATTTCACCGAAATTTGTAAGTTGATGATTTATTGTCACATTTTTCTATTGGCATGTTGTGTGCATGCTTTCTTGACTGAAGCGAATGCCCTTGTCTTATGCGAAGTGAATCGGCGTACGTGGATTACAGGCGTCGGGCGGTTCGCCGTTCCGGCTCTCTAAACTGGGATCGGTTCGGACGTAGCCGCGCGCTGGTTGCGAGCGCGTTCCGTCTATCTATCGAGCGGAGACTCAAATGAAAATGGCTAAATTCAGCAAGTTCGGACTTTCAGTCATTGCCGGTAGCGCACTTTTCGCGATGCAGGCCAGTGCCGGAATCATCACGCCGGGCAATCCTCTTGGTTGGGCTGGCTACACATACTACGGATCGACAGGAACTGATCCGGGTACGGGTGCGTCTGCGGCAATCACCGGCACATACGCGCGGTCGGGTAACGGGTCGGCACAGCTCCACTTGGATGACAATTTGACAAGTGAAGCTGATTGGGCCATAACCTTTGGCGGAAGCGCCTCTTACGGACTTAGTTCTCTCTCTACACTTTCGTATGATTGGTATCGGTCGAGCACGTCAACGACAAATGGCATCGTTGCTCCGTCGTTCGCGCTTGGCATGACCGATGGCACGTACCTCATTTACGAATACGCATACAACCATACTGGAAATCCCGTAGCTGACGTTTGGACGACGGAGAATATCCTGGATGGCATCTGGTGGTCGACTGGCAACGGTACTGGCAGTTGCGCTCGGTATGGCGCATTCACCACGTTGTCTGCGTTCAATACGAATTGCTTCAGCGGAGATGGTTCGTTCGATACGCTCGACATGTTCATGGGTTACGCCTACAGCGGCACTTTTGACGGCGCCGTTGATAACGTTGTCATGACTGTCGTGGGCGGGCCGAGCCTGAACGCAAATTTTGAACTGGATCAAACATCCGTTGTTCCGGAGCCGGTTTCCTTTGCGCTCGTTGCCGCTGGCCTCCTTGGCATCGTCGCAATTCGCCGCCGGAAGCGCTAAACAGTTCCCTTCAACTGTCCACGGAAATGCGGTCAGGCCTCAATACTGTCCGCTTAGAGCTTTTCCCCGCATAGTTGCCTTCGCCCGAACTCGACGACGGCGGCGACATGGCAAGGACCAAGGCCGCGCCAGCTTGCTGGCGCGGGTGTTCCCGCCCGAGGCAGTGCATGGCGTGCCGAACGAGCATGGCCGCAACATCCAGCGCGTGCGCAGCTTCCCTGCCGTGGCAGGGATGTACTACTGCATGGCCCTGAGTCCATACCCCGGGGGCCCCTACGAAGAAATGTTCGCCGTGGTCGCGTAGGGCCTGGCTTGGGCCAGCGGCGCAGCCGAACCGGCGTTGGTGAACAAGTCCTCGATCAGCAGCCTGCGCATCCGCCTGGATGCGGCCCCGCTGGCCGATCTGGTGGTGCGCTGTTGCGTGCCCCTGGCCACCCCGAGCGCGAACATCCAGAGGCGTTCTATGCCGGCCAGCGCCTCGTTGCGATCGACGGCAGTTGCTTCGAATTGCCCGACGAGGTCGACAACGCGTCGCACTTCGGCTACCCGGGCAGTCGAACCAGCGTGTCCGGCCACGCCGGCTACCCCCAGGCGCGCTGCGTGGTGCTGGTGGAGTGCGCCACGCACGCCATCCTGGGCGCCAACATCGGGCCCTACCGCAGCGCTGAGTGGGAGCTTTGCACTGCGCTGCTGCCTCGGCTGGGGCCAGGCATGCTGTGCATGGCCGACCGTGGCTTCAATGGTGTCGAGCAGTGGCGCCAAGCCTCGACCACCGGGGCCGACCTGCTGTGGCGCTGCTCGGACACTCGCGAATTGCCCGTGCAGCAATTGCTCAGCGACGGCTCCTTCCTCAGCAGCATTGCGCCGTCCGGCGCCGCACGCGCGGCTGGGGCGACGGCGATCACGGTGCGAGTGATCGAATATGCGATGCCGCGCGACGATCAGGCGCTGCCGCGCTACCGCTTGCTGACGACCCTGCTCGATCCGAAGGCCGCTCCGGCACTTGAGCTGGCCCGGCTGTATCACCAGCGCTGGGAGATCGAGGCGGTGTTCGACGAACTCAAGACCCACTTGCGGCAGGGCCGGCGGGTGCTGCGCAGCAAGACGCCAGAGCTGGTGCAGCAGGAGTTCTACGGCTGGGTGGGGGCGCATTACGCGGTGCCCTGGCTGCTGCATCAAGGCGCCAGCCGCCACCGATTGCCTCACGCGGAGCTGTCCTTCAAAGGACACCTGGAGCTCCTGCGCCGTGCCCAGCCCCGATCAGGGGCCTTTCCCCCCAGAGCGGCCCAGACGCAGACGCCGATGGTTCCGCGAGTTGCTTGACGCCGCCGCCAATCTGCGGGCGACCCGCACGCGCAACAAGCGCTCGCCGCGCATGGTCAAGCGGCGCAATTCGCAATACGTGCCACACGATCGCAGCGCCCGCACTCGCATACGCTTCGACCCATCGCCAATTTGCCTGGAGCCTCGACCGCCCGCCCGACGGCGACATGTTCGAGTTGCGAACTCCACTGGTCATCGATGAATCCGGGTGGTGCGTTCTTCTAAGCGGACAGTATTGGGCTATGACCCCATCAACTTGAGCTACTTTTCGACGGCGTCGTACTTCACGACCTCTCCTGCAAATGGCGACGGCTGGGGAAATCCCAACAACACAAATATCGGCTTCATCCAGTACTACGACGAAAGCATTGCACCCACCATGACGGGTAGCTGGTCCAACAGCAACATGACGTACTCACTGAATGTCAGCGGCGGCAACAGGGATACATACAACGCTGCACGCTTGTGAGCCGCGCCCTCGCTTGGTGGTCCGTCCGGAGATACCACAGGTGTGTTCCACGAGTTTTCGTTGAACATGGAAGCCAACTTATTGGCCTCTGCCACCTACAACAGCAGCACCACCTGGCATGAAACCAATCAGAACCCCGACACCTATACCGGCACCATCACAGGCAGCTTCGAAAACAACGCGACCACCGACACCTCGTTGAACGGCTTCTACACTTTCAACTTCACTGTTGCATCGGGCAGTTGGGCCAACGACGTTGGCGCAGTCTGGACAAACGGTGGGTCAACCGAATACGAGGTGGCCGCCTTTTTCGCTGCACCAGGTGCTGCTAACGTTCCTGAGCCGGGTGGTCTGGCGCTTGCCGGCCTAGCATTGACTGGGCTGCTGATCTCACGTCGGCACACGTCACGCTGAATCTGACCTCGGATCGACCGACCACGCAGGCCGGTCGATCCGTCAAACCGCCACAACCTTCCCCGGATTCATGATGTTCTTCGGGTCCAGCGCGCGCTTGATGGTCTTCATCATCTCCACCGCGCCGGCGCCGGCCTCGTCGACCAGATAGCCCATCTTGTGCAGGCCGATGCCGTGCTCACCGGTGCAGGTGCCCTGCAGGCGAATGGCGCGGCGCACCATCTTCACGTTCAGATCCTCCACCACGGCGGCTTCGCGTGGGTCGTTCGGGTCGATCAGGTGGCTGAGGTGGAAGTTGCCATCACCCACGTGGCCGACGATCCAGTAGGGGATGCCGGCCGCTTCCGATTCGGCCACCGATTCGTTGATGCTTTCGGCCAGATGCGAGATCGGCACGCAGGTGTCACTGCTCTGGCAGCGGCAGCCCGGCCGCGTCTGCAGCGCCGCAAAGTAGGCCTTGTGGCGCGCCGTCCAGAGCTTGGTTCGCTCTTCGGGCGTGCTCGCCCATTGAAAGTCCTGGCCGCCGAATTCGCGCGCCACGTCCTGCACGGTCTCGGCTTGCTCTTTCACGCCCGACTCGCTGCCGTGAAACTCCATCAGCAGCAGCGGCGCTTCCGCCAGGCTGAGGCCCGAATGCTGATTCACCGCTCGCACCGCGTTGGCGTCCAGCAGTTCGCAGCGTGCAATGGGCACGCCCATCTGGATGATCTGGATCGTGGTGCGCACCGCGGCGTCGATGCTGGGGAATGTGCAGATCGCCGCGCTCACCGCTTCGGGCAGCGGGTAGAGCTTGAGCGTGATCTCGGTCATCACGCCCAGCGTGCCTTCGCTGCCGATGAACAAGCGCGTCAGGTCGTAGCCGGCCGCGCTCTTCTTCGCGCGTGAACCGGTCTGTATGACCTCGCCGCTGGCCGTGACCACCGTCAGCCCGAGCACGTTTTCGCGCATCGTGCCGTAGCGCACGGCGTTGGTGCCACTGGCACGCGTGGCCGCCATGCCGCCGATCGACGCGTTGGCACCGGGGTCGATCGGAAAGAACAGGCCGGTGTCACGGATCTCGCGATTCACCTGTTCGCGCGTGACGCCGGCTTGCACTGTCACCGTCAGGTCGTCGGGGTTGACGCGCAGCACGCGGTTCATGCGGCCCAGGTCGATGCAGACCCCGCCCTGCACCGCCAGCGTGTGCCCTTCCAGCGACGACCCAACGCCATAGGGGATGACCGGCACCGCATTCGCCTCGGCCAGTTTCACCACCGCGGCCACGTCGTCGGTGCTCTCGCAGAACACCACCACTTCGGGCGGCGTGATCGGGTAGGCCGACTCGTCGCGGCCGTGCTGCTCACAAACCGACGTTGCCGTCGAACAGCGATCACCGAAGTGGTCGCGCAAGGCCTGCAGCATGGCCGCGGGCACCGGGCGGATGCTGGGCAGGATCTCGTTGGGCAAGGGAGCGTTCATCGGGGCCTCCGGGGCCAGCCAAGGTTGGCGGCCAATCAGGGATGGTCATTCTAGGAGCCGCTCCCTCTCCACGGACCCTCGGCTACCATGTCCCCATGGCCAATCGACTGACACAGATCGCAACCCGCACCGGTGACGACGGCAGCACCGGGCTGGGCGACGGCACGCGCGTGCCCAAGGCCCATCTGCGCATCGACGCGATGGGCCATGTGGACGAGCTCAACTCCAGCCTGGGCGTGCTGCTGGCAGAGCCGCTGCCGGACGCGGTGCGCGAGCTGCTTGTGGTGATCCAGCACGAGCTGTTCAACCTGGGCGGCGAGCTGTCGATCCCCGGCTACGAACTGCTCAAGGCCGACGCGGTGCTGTACCTCGATCAGGCGCTGGCGCAGCACAACGCGGCGCTGCCCAGGCTGAAGGAATTCATCCTGCCGGCCGGCACGCGCAGTGCGGCGCTGGCCCATGTCAGCCGCACCATCGCGCGCCGCGCCGAGCGTGCGCTGGTGGCGCTGGCGGCGCAAGAGGCCATCAACGTCGCACCGCGCCAGTACCTGAACCGCCTGTCGGACCTGATGTTCGTGCTGGCCCGTGTGCTCAACCGCGCCAACCTCGACGGGCTGGGCGGCGGTGACGACGTCTACTGGCACAGCGAGAAGCTGGCGCGCAACGGCGACTGAAGTCGCCCGCTGTGTCCCACATGCCCGGGCCCCGGCTTGCCGCCTTGTCCAAGATGGCCGGCCGCACCCGCCAACTCGCGCTGCTGGCCGGCACTGCATTGCTGCTCGCCGCCTGCGGGGGTGGTGCCGACAGCGGCAACACGACCAGCAACCCCACCAACATCGGCACGCCGGCTGCCGCCAGCGTCGAGATCACGGGCCTGGCCGCCACCGGTGCGGCGATCGGCAATGCCACCGTCACTGCGATCAACCAGAGCGGCACCCGCGCCAGCGCCACCACCAATGCCAGCGGCAACTTCAACATCAGCATCGATGAAGGCGCGCCCTACCTGTTGAGCATCACCGACTCGTCGGGCCGCAGCTGGTACTCGTACGCGCCCGCGGCCGGCATCGCCAACCTCACGCCGCTGACCACCCTGGCCCTGTTGCAGGCCAACGGCAACCAGCCGCTGAGCGACTTGGCCAGCAACTGGTCAAAGCGCCCGCTCAGCGACGCGCAGGTCATCGACGCCGCCAAGGTCGTCAACGCCAACCTGGCCTCGTTGATGCAGTCCAAGAGTGTGCCGGCCACGGGCACCAACGTCTTCAGTCTCAGCTTCGCGGCTGACGGCCGCGGCCTGGACGCCGTGCTCGACGCCCTGCGCGTGACCATCAGCTGCAGCAGCAACGCCTGCACACAACGCATCACCAGCCCCGACGGCAACGTGCTGGTGATCTGGAACGCCGACATCGCCACCAACGGCATCAGCATCAGCTGGAGCGGCGACAACGGCAGCGGTGCGGTCGACCTGGGCATCGGCAGCTGCCACGCGCCCAAGGCCGGCACCTATTCGCTGGTCGTGAAAACGAGCGTCAGCGGCCTGGGCAATGCGGCCGTGCCCGACCTCTGCATCGATGGGCTGCCCGACAAGCCGGCCGACCAGGCCGAATTCTGTGGTGATGCCACCGTGCAGCAGCAGCTGCCACCCAGGGTGGCCATCGTGTCGTGCACCTACAGCGGCAACAGCGGCACGATCTCGGCGCACCTGGGCTCACCCTTTGCGCTCGACTACAGCGTGACTTTCACTTTCGTGCCACGCTGAGGCCGGGCCGCATGGGCCCAGCCCCGCGGTCAGTAAGTCAGCGTCCGCGCCTCGACGTCGACCCGCACCAGCGTCTGGCCCAGGGCCGCCAGAACGGCGCGCGCAAAGTCGTCCTTGAACGCAGCATCAGTCTGGAAGCGCTGCGGGCCCACGCCGTCGGCCAGGGCCAGCACCTTGTCGGCAGTCAGCACCTTGCCGCTGGGGCGCGGCGGCTCGCAGTCGTTGGCAACGAACTGCTCGTCCAGCCAACGCCGGGCCGCGTCGGCCGCCAGCGGGCTGTCGTCAGGCACCGCAATCTCGAACTCGCTGTGCGGACCGAAACGCACGATCACTTGCTGTCGCATGGCCAAGTCCTCCGTCGGGCAACAGTATGCCGCCCCGGCCCGCGCGTCACTTGATCCATCGCCCGGTGATCAGGCGTCGTGGCGGCGACGCGCCTTCACCGCTGCCGACAGGATGTGCAGCACCTCCACCGTGTCGTCCCAGCCGATGCAGGCGTCGGTGATGCTCTTGCCGTACTCCAGCGCAGCCGGGTCGTCCTTGCCCGGGTTGAACTTCTGCGCGCCGCCATGCAGATGGCTTTCGACCATGACACCGAACAGGCTGTGGTTGCCGGCCGCCATCTGCGAGCCCACGTCACGCATCACGTCGATCTGGCGCTGGTGCTGCTTGCTGCTGTTGGCGTGGCTGGCATCGATCATCAGCCGGCAGCGCAGCTTGGCCGCTTCCAGATCCTTGCAGGCGGCGGCCACGCTGGCGGCGTCGTAGTTCGGCGCCTTGCCGCCGCGCAGGATCACGTGGCAGTCCTTGTTGCCCTTGGTCTCGACGATCGCCACCTGGCCGTTCTTGTGCACCGACAGAAAGTGATGCGGCCGCGCCGCCGCCTGGATGGCGTCGGTGGCGATCTTCAGGTTGCCGTCGGTGCCGTTCTTGAAACCCACCGGCGCGCTCAGGCCCGACGCCAGCTCACGATGCACCTGGCTCTCGGTCGTGCGGGCGCCGATCGCGCCCCAGCTGATCAGGTCACCGATGTACTGGGGGCTGATGACATCGAGAAACTCGCTGCCCGCCGGCACACCCAGGCGGTTGATGTCGACCAGCAGCTGGCGTGCGATGCGCAGCCCTTCGTGGATGCGGTAGCTTTCGTCCAGGTAGGGGTCGTTGATCAGGCCCTTCCAGCCCACCGTGGTGCGAGGCTTTTCGAAATACACGCGCATCAGCACCTCCAGATCGGCCGAGTGCTTGTCGCGTTCGAGCTTCAGCCGACGCGCATAGTCCAGCGCCGCCATGGGGTCGTGGATCGAGCAGGGGCCGACGACCACCAGCAGGCGATCGTCATCGCCGCCGATGATGCGGCGCACGTTGTTGCGCGTGCTGCCGATCAAGGTCTCGACCGGCGTGTCGGCAATCGGGAAGAAGCGGATCAGGTGTTCGGGCGGCGGCAGCGGCGTGACGTCGCGGATGCGCTGGTCGTCGGTCTCACTGGTCCTCTCCGACAGCGCAAAGCGGCTTTCACCAAGCAGGCTGCCGGCTTTGCTGGATGGGGGGTTCATGTCGATCTTCCTGAAAGTGGAACAAGGGGCGGCTGGACAATAAAAAACCGCCGGGGTCGCCGGCGGTCTGTAGGGGGTTGCGCTTGTCTTGCTGCTTGCGTGCGCCTAAGCCTCTCCAGCCACCGATGGGGGCGAGAACCAGAAGGTCGCAAAATAAAATGGCGTGCAGCGCATGGCGAAGAAATGTAGCACGGCCGAGATCACGCCCAGCTGACGCGGTAGCGCCAGGATCAGTAGGCCGCCGCCGCAAAGCCTGCGTCTTGCAGCCGCTGCACCACCTGGGCCACATGGTCGGGGTTGCGCGTCTGCAGCACCAGTTCGACCTCGACGTTCTGCGCCGACAAGCTGGAAAACGCGCGCTGGTGGTGCACCTCGTCGATGTTGGCGCCGGCCTCGGCCACCAGCGCCGTGATGCGCGCCAGCACGCCGGCGTGGTCGCGCGCACCGACGCGGATGCGCGCCAGCCGGCCGGCGCGCACCATGCCACGCTCGATGATGGCCGCCAGCAGCAGCGGGTCGATGTTGCCGCCGCACAGCACCAGGCCCACCTGACGGCCGGCAAAGCGCTGCGGATGCTTGATCAGCGCCGCCAGCCCGGCCGCCCCGGCACCTTCGACCACGGTCTTCTCGATCTCCAGCAGCATCAATACCGCCTGCTCGAGGTCACCCTCGTCCACCAGCAGCAGGTCGTCCACACGCTCGGCGATCAATCGCTGCGTCAGGCGTCCGGGCTGGCCCACCGCGATGCCGTCGGCGATGGTGCTGGCGCCTTGCACATGCTGCGTGCCCTTGATGGCATCGAACATCGCTGCAAAGCGCTCGGCCTGCACGCCGACGATTTCGACCCCGGGCTTGAGCGCGCGCACGGCGGTGGCAATGCCCGAGATCAGGCCACCCCCGCCCACCGCGATCACCAGCGTATCCAGCGTGGGCTGCGCCTGCAGCATCTCCAGGCCGATCGTGCCCTGGCCGGCGATGACCAGGGCGTCGTCGAAGGGATGTACGAAGCTGAGCTGCTGCTCGGCCGCCAGTTGCAAGGCGTGTTCG
>Ga0138256_10003314_pt1 | contig 17151 bp, 15 predicted proteins | sample KNB2016incub_MG_FD_105486 | JGI IMG/M metagenome (GOLD analysis project Ga0138256, IMG submission 105486) | Active sludge microbial communities from wastewater in Klosterneuburg, Austria - KNB2014incub_MG | ecosystem: Engineered > WWTP > Activated sludge > Unclassified | place: Austria... | reverse complement strand
TGCGCCTTTTGTAACTGAAATTGATTTTACCGTTCCAGCAACGGGTGCCATTATTTCATTTTCCATTTTCATCGCTTCTAATATAACAAGCACTGTGCCACTCGCAACTGAATCACCTACATTTACTTTAATGTCCAAAATTGTACCTGGCATTGGCGACGCAACAACTTCTCCATCGCCCGTTACTGGTGCTACAGAAGCAGCTTTTGGTGCTATTACAGGTGCTGCAATAGGTGCTGCAACTTTTTGTGCTTGTGCAGGTCTACTTACAGGCGCAGAAACCACGCCACCAACTTCTTCTACGTCTACTTCATATGATGTCCCATTTACTGTTATATTGAACTTTTTCATCTTATTCCTCCACTATGCTCTCGAATTCATCAATTCACTTCTACCCGCTATTCCCCAAGTAGGTGTGTTGTTACTATTTCTTTTTATGCTTGAAACGTGAATATTTGCCACTGATGTGTTCATAGCAGCAGCTACTGCCGCCGTGATCACCGCAACAAGTTCTAAATCATCGGTCTTATCAACTTGAGAAATAACTGGCATATTAGCGGCTTCAGATACCTTAACATTTGCAATATTACCATTTACTTTGGTGATTTCTGATTTTTTCTCAATGCTTTGAATTGTCTTTGACATGAGCGCTGTCACAGCCCAGATTCCGATTAAAGCGATAAAGGTAATGCCCATACCCAATAATATGACATAACCTGTTGCTTCAAGTTTTTCACTTAGTGCCATGTTAGCAAATGTCTCTGCATGTTTAAAATTTTCTAATGCACTCATTTAGCTACCTCTTCTCTTATAATGGAATATTTCCATGTTTCTTAGTTGGTCTTGTCTCTCTCTTTGAAGATAACATATCAAACGCGTCAATGAGTCTTGCTCTTGTATACGCCGGTTCAATGATATCGTCAACAAAACCTCTTTCAGCTGCTTTATAAGGTGTCGCAAATTCATCGGTATAATCTTGAACAACTTTTGCTCTTGTTGCAACTTTATCTTCAGCTTTATCAATTTCTGCTCTAAAGATAATATTAGCTGCCCCTTGTGGCCCCATAACTGCAATTTCTGCCGATGGCCAAGCAAGTACTAAGTCTGCACCTAAATCTTTGGAACACATTGCAAGATAGGCCCCACCATATGCTTTTCTTATGATTAAAGATAATTTTGGAACGGTTGCTTCACTGTAAGCGTACAACATTTTAGCGCCATGTCTGATGATGCCACCGTATTCTTGTTGTGTACCAGGTAAGAATCCAGGTACATCTACTAAATTTAATAAGGGGATGTTAAACGCATCACACGTTCTAATAAAACGTGCAGATTTATCAGATGCGTTGACATCTAAACACCCAGCATTTACTTTTGGCTGATTGGCAATTATACCGACTGTTTTCCCGCCAACTCTTGCTAAGCAAGTAATGATGTTTTTAGCAAAATACTGCTGATATTCCATGTAATCCCCATTATCAACAAGGGCACGGATGATATCAAACATATCATAAGGTTTATTAGAGCTATCAGGAATAATTGTATTTAATGTTTCATCAATTGCATTAAAATCTTCATCTGTGAAATACTCTGGCGCAGATTCAAGATTGTTTGATGGTAAGAATGATAATAATCTTCTGATTTCTAAGAGACACGCTTCATCATTAGGTGCAATATATTGTGCTACGCCACTTACGGCGTTATGCGTCATTGCACCGCCAAGTGCTTCAGCGGTTACTTCTTCACCTGTTACCGTTTTAATAACTTGAGGACCTGTAATAAACATCTGAGACGTTTGATCTACCATAAAAATAAAATCCGTAAGTGCAGGTGAATACACCGCGCCTCCGGCACAAGGTCCCATAATGGCAGTAATTTGAGGAATAACGCCCGATGCAATCGTATTTTTAAAGAAGATTTTTCCATATCCGGATAATGCATCGACTGCTTCTTGAATTCTTGCACCACCTGAATCGTTTATGCCAATAATAGGCACGCCCATTTTAAGTGCATTATCCATAGCTTTGCAGATTTTAGCAGCATGCATCTCACCTAAAGAACCACCCACTACAGTAAAGTCTTGTGAATAGGCGTATACCAATCTGCCATCCACTTTACCATAACCGATAACAACGCCTTCAGCGGGTGCATCTATTTTTTCCATGCCAAAATTCGTACAACGATGCTTAACAAAAGCATCCATTTCCACAAATGTATGCTCATCAAATAAAATATTTAATCTTTCTCTTGCAGTCAATTTGCCACTTTCGTGTTGTTTTGCTATACGCTTTGCACCGCCACCCTGTGTAATGGCAACACGTCTGTTTCTTAAATCTTCCAATTTGTTCATTGACATGGCTTCCTCCAATTATAATTTTCTTTCGCTAAGTTCAACCAACACTCGGTTTGAACTCTTAGGATGTACGAAAGCGATTTTAGCGCCACCAGCACCATATCTAGGTTTTTCATCTATCATTTTCAACCCTTTAGATAACATGTATTCAATAGCTTCTTCGATATTTTCTACTTTAAAAGCGATATGTTGAACGCCTTCGCCGTTTTTTTCGATAAATTTAGCGATTGGACCATCCTCTGATGTCGATTCTAAAAGTTCAATTTCTGTATCACCTACAGGAAAAAATGCCACTTTTACTTTTTGTTCTTCTACAACTTCTGAACCTACCATCTCGAGTCCAAGGATATCTCTATAAAATGAAATTGATGCTTCTAAATCTTTTACAGCTATACCAATATGATCCACTTTAAGTGCTTTCATCGTTGCCTCCATTATATAAATAATTTCAAATAAATGTTTTATAATGAAGCTTCAATAGGTCACATGCAGTTGTCATCTGCCTACGAAGCGTTCAATCAATCAATTTCAAAGCAGTATTTTCTTATATTTGAGAAACGTTTTTCCTTATATAATCTATCGTTACTTGTGTTGGTGTACCTGGTGTAAAAATTTCTTTAATGCCATGTTCTTTTAGACCTGGAATGTCTTCTTGGGGAATAACGCCGCCGCCTATTACTAGGATATCTTCTGCACCTTCCGCTTTAAGCAGTGTGGCAACTTTTGGTAAAAGTGTATTATGAGCCCCTGAAAGGATGCTCATTGCGACGCAATCAACGTCTTCTTGAATGGCTGCATTTACAATTTGTTCTGGTGTTTGTCTTAACCCTGTGTAAATAACTTCCATCCCTGCATCTCTTAACGCTCTTGCAATAACCTTTGCGCCTCTATCATGTCCATCTAATCCTGGTTTTGCAACCAAAACTCTTATTGTTTTATCCATTTTCGTCCTCCTATAATAGATGAATGCTGATCCATTTAATGGTTGTACTTAAAGTTTTACAGATTGTTGGTATTCGCCAAACACTTCTCTCATCACGTCACAGACTTCACCAAGTGTCGCATAGGCTTTGACCGCTTCTAAGATATATGGCATTACATTTTCCGTACCTTCACAAGCTGTTTTTAGTGATGCTAACGTTTCGCTTACTTTTGCAGCGTCACGTCTATTGCGAAGTTCAACCAATTTTTGCTTTTGCATCTCACCTACTGAAGGGTCAACTCTTAGTAATCCTTTCGGTGATTCTTCTTCGATTTGGTATTTATTCATACCGACTACGATGATTTCACCTGCTTCAACTTTCTTTTGATAATCATAAGAGGCATCCATGATTTCTGATTGAATATAGCCTTTATCAATTGCTTTTGTTGCGCCGCCGATATCATCAATCTTCTTGATATATGCCATTGCTGCATCTTCGATTTCTTTTGTTTTTGCTTCTATATAATAAGAACCTGCAAGTGGGTCTACAACATCTGTAACACCACTCTCGTGTGCAACGATTTGTTGTGTTCTAAGGGCTACTCTTACCGATGACTCTGTTGGAAGTGCCAATGCCTCATCTTTTGAGTTTGTGTGCAAGCTTTGTGTACCACCAAGTACAGCTGCAAGTGTTTGAATTGCAACTCTAACGATGTTGTTTTCTGGTTGCTGCGCTGTAAGTGTCGATCCACCTGTTTGCGTATGGAACTTAAGCTGCATGGATTTCTCACTCTTTGCGCCAAATCTATCTTTCATGATTCTCGCCCAGAGTCTTCTAGCTGCTCTGTATTTCGCAACTTCTTCCAACAAGTCGTTGTGTGCGTTAAAAAAGAATGACAATCTTGGTGCAAAATCGTCTACATTTAAGCCAGCTTTTATAGCTGCCTCTACATAAGCAATACCATCAGCAAGTGTAAAACCAACCTCTTGTGCTGCTGTTGACCCTGCTTCTCTAATATGGTAACCAGAGATTGAAATTGTATTCCACTGTGGGACATCTTTTGAACAGAATGCAAAGATATCCGTAATAAGTCTCATAGAAGGTTCTGTTGGAAATATATAAGTCCCTCTTGCGATGTACTCTTTTAAGATGTCATTTTGAATGGTACCTCTTAATTTTTCTGATGAGACGCCTTGTTTTTCTGCAACTGCGATGTACATTGCAAGGAGTACAGACGCTGGTGCATTAATCGTCATAGATGTACTTACTTTATCTAGTGGAATGCCATCAAACAGTATTTCCATATCTGCTAATGAGTCAATGGCAACACCCACTTTACCAACTTCTCCTTCAGAAAGGGCATGGTCAGAGTCGTATCCGATTTGTGTTGGTAGGTCAAAAGCGACAGATAAACCACCAGATCCTTGAGATACAAGGAACTTATAACGCTTGTTAGACTCTTCTGCTGTTGCAAATCCTGCGTACATTCTCATCGTCCAGAATTGACCACGGTACATCGTAGGTTGTACGCCACGTGTAAATGGAAACTCTCCAGGTAGTCCTAAGTCGTTCATATAATCGAGTTCTGAGACATCAACGGGTGAGTAATATCTGTTTAAAGGTGCACCTGATCCCGTTGTAAACTCTTTTTTTCTTTCTGGTCTTTTTACCAGCGATTCTTCAATCTTTGCTGTGTGTTTATCGACTGCTTCTTTAATCACATTCACTTGCTTTTGATCAAACATAAAATCCTCCTTGTTCTTGGCCGCATGTTTTTGATATATCTCTATTTCTATTTCTATTTTTTATTTCATTGATCCAGTCTCTACAAATTTTGCATGCCATGAAAGTGCTTCATTCAATAAGTGACTCTCATGTTTTGTAGGTAATGTTTCTGCTCTTTCAAGATAATCTAATAATTTCGCTTGATAATCAGGGTGTGCACAATTTTTAATGATTGCTCTTGCTCGCTCTCTTGGAGACAATCCTCTTAAATCTGCAATGCCTTGCTCTGTTACCACAACTTGAACATCGTGTTCCGTGTGATCAACATGCGAAACCATTGGTACAATGGATGAAATATCCCCATTTTTGGCAGTTGATACGGTTGTAAAAATTGAAATATAAGCGTTTCTAGTAAAATCACCTGAACCACCGATACCATTCATCATTCTAGAACCCATAATGTTCGTAGAATTTACGTGCCCATACATATCTATCTCAATAGCAGTATTCATGGATAAAACGCCTAATCGTCGTGCAACTTCTGGATTGTTACTAATCTCCATAGGTCTAAGTACGCAATACTTTGTGTAATGATCAATATTGTTATACAGTCTAACTTGTCCTTCAGAAGATGGCGTAAATGAAGTGCCTGATGCAACGGTCACTTTACCCGCATCGATCAAGTCGAGCATACAATCTTGAATGACCTCTGTATAACAAGTAAGATTTGTAAAATTTGATTCGACAAGGCCAGCCATAACAGCGTTAGCCACTGAACCAACGCCTGATTGAAGTGGCAATAAGTTTTCTGGCAATCTACCAGCAGCCACTTCACCTTCAAAAAACTTGATGATATGTCTTGATATTTGCTTAGAATCCTCATCAATTTCTCCAAGGGGTCTCACTTTATCCGTAATATCCGTTTCAACGATTGCGACAATTTTATCGGGGTCACAGGGTATATAGGTTGTACCAATACGATCGCCACTTGCTTCAATTGGAATTGGTTTTCTAAAAGGTGGCTTTTCTGTAAAGTAAATATCATGAACGCCTTCAAGTGCTAAGGGCTGAGATGAATTGATTTCTATGATCACTTTTTTAGCATTTCTAATGGCTTGGGGCGATATACCAACTGATGTTGAAGGCACTATCCCACCATCAGGATTAATGGCTATTGCTTCGATGATTGCCACATCTATGTCTCCAAAAAAGCCATAGTCGATATATTGTGGGACATGGCTAAGATGCATGTCCGCATATTTAATGGTTCCTGAATTGATGTTGTTTCTCATCGTGTTATCCGTTTGATAAGGAAAACGTCTTTTAATGACGCCTGCTTCAGCTAATTTACCATCGAGCTCTGGACCGACTGATGCACCCGTTATCAAAGTAATCTCAATTTTTTCGCCGTTTTTGGCTCTTTCAGCAAGAGCAAGCGGCACAGCTTTGGGATATCCAGAAGGGGTGAAACCACTTGTTGCAACAACATCGCCATCATTTATTAATTTCGCAGCTTGTTCAGCGCTCATTACCTTACTTAAAAACGCTTCACTTCTAATTCTTTCAGATTTCATACCTGTGCTCATATACGCCTCCAATTGCTGTTGAAATTTAATACAAAAAAAGCCAAATAACCATCTAAAAAGATTGGCTATTTGGCTTTGACGTTACTAAGGTTTGTGAAATAAAAGGCTGTTTTATTTCTATTAGTAAAATCGCATGATACCCTCTAACTATTATTAAGTTGTCTTCAGATCGTTTTATAACGCGTTTAAAAGTGGCTGTATCGTTTAGAATATTTGTTATTCTTCAACGAGTTCTACAGAACCGTCTAAAATTTGACGGTATTTTTCGTTACATGTTTTAACCGCTGATAAAATTGCCTTGCGTGCACTACCAAAATAATGCTCTCTAAAGTTGCTTTCTATTTTTTCTAAATCGTTGAGTTTCATCCCAACAAGCAACTCATTTACGATACGTTTTGCTAGCATCGTTGCGAGTGTACAATCCGCATCAATAATTTCAGATGTTTTGGTGTCCACTACCACACCTACAGCAATAACGGCATACAGTTCCTTTGCAGTGATGCCCTGTGGCAATTTGGCATAACCTGTTAAGAAAATATGGTTTGAATCCATGGAACCTCCTTATACCATTAGTCAAGAGTCTTAAAAACCTCATTTGCTAATTTCTTAAATTGTAAATTACGTGTGACGATTACATTGGCAACGAGTGAAGTACAATTGTGAAGATAACCATACCTAAAAGTGCAAATGGATATGTTGCACCATAACCAGCTGCAGGATCATCAGAACCAGCTGCTTCAACTGCTGCGCCAAGTCCAGGCGTAGAAGTCATACCACCACAAATTGCACCTGAAAGCATAACCCAGTTGATTTTGAATACATATCTTCCGATGAGGTAACCAACCATCATTGCGACGACGCCAACAACCAATGAAACAACGCCAAGGTAAGCACCTGGACCTGCTAATGCATCAACGACTGCAAAACCATATCTTAGTCCAACGATCCCTAAGAAAAATACTAAAGACAATTCTCTAATGACGCCAAGAATTTTTGCATTCATACGGAAGTTGATGAAACCAAGTTTTCCGATGTATCCAAGCAATAATGAACCAATTAGTGCGCCACCTGTAGCACCAAGGCTAAAGTTGCCTAAGTGAAGAAAACTAAGGTCAATATTAATTAGACCGATGGAATATCCAAAGAAACATGCAAGTGTAAATGCTATTATATCAAAACTAACTTCAGGAATTTCTTTACTGGTTTTGCCAGCTTTTGCTTCTCTCATTTCTCTGGCATAAATTTCTTTTTCTTTTTCAATATTAATTCTAAATATTTTTGGGAAGAAGTTCATAGCAATAATTACGATTAATACACCAAAAGGATAACCAATCGCATGACCTACACCAATTCCTGCTTCTGCATTTTTAACGAATTGCGTTTTTTGCTCATCAGATAATGTTGTCACAGTCGTTGGATCAATGTCCTTATCTAAAATTCTAAGGAATTTTTCTTTTTCTTCACCTGTCATTGTATCAAATCTTGCCACTTCTGCAGTAGATTGTTTTTTAGCTGTTTCTATAGCAGCTGCTAGTCCTGGAGAACTTGTAAGTGCACCTGTATAAACGCCAGAAATTTCATATGGATTTGAATCAGCTGATAATAAAGCCATACCATATGTTGCAGCAGCACCAACTAGAGTAATTACAAAACCTAAAATAATGAATTTAATGCCATATTTTTTTAAAACAACGTCAATATCTTTTGCTGCTAATAAACCAACCGCAACAACGAATAATACCAAAAATAAGGTGAAAAAGCTACTGCTAACAACGCCGCTTTTTACAAGAGCTGAAGCAGATTTATAAACGATGTCCTCTTCTCCGATTCCCTTAGCATAGTTCATCATAAACCAACCAAGTGGTAAACCAGTAAACAAAGCACCTGATGTTCCAAAGCTAAACTTGCCAAACTTGATTTTACCAAAAAGCATTCCTGTGATGACGGCAATAAACATTAAAATAAATGGATCCATTAACCAACTTTTAAAATCAAAACTCATAACTACCCCCTGTTTTATTTGGTTAACTTTCTACACGTTGTCCCAGAGTACATTCCTGCACCGCAGACAATAAAAAAGGCATAGCAAATAATTGCTATGCCGCATTCGCAATATGACTTGATGATGGGGAATCACCATATATTGTTCAGGCAAGGTTGTTAACATAATCACATAATAGCAAATTTTATTGAATATGTAAATTAATATTAATATTTTTTTTATGTTTTTTTGTTAGGGGCTTTAAGTCCTCAAATTGTATGCGGTATAAGCACTATTTCTAACAAAAATCAATGCATTTGAAATTATTTTTACATTGATTTTTGAAAGTTTGAATTTATTTTAAATCATACTTAGACATTGCGTTGTTAATATAACTACGATGTTATGTAAATATCACATACGCACATTTCAAATCACACAACATTTTCAAAATAAAAAGGCTGTTTCAAAGATTAATGCGCATTGAAATAGCCTTTTTAAAACGATGCCAATCACACTTTTCTCTACATCATTAACTCTAACTCTGTTGCATATGCATCCATCCATGTTCTATGTTCTTCAGTAATAATGTTATGTGTCTGAATCAGAAAGCAAGGTTTACCTTTGTCTGTAATCTCAGTGATGTCTGAATTACCATTTCTTTCAAGCCAAAGTTTAATGAATGTATCTGAATCCCCGCTAGCTAGGGCAATACATTCCGCTAAGGCTTCGAAACTGACAGTACTTAAACCATTCATAGCTTCGCCTCCATAAATTATTGAATTAATAATTAATTATCAACTCAACTCTATTATATGCCTTTTACGTAGAGTTTCAAGTGATAATAATGTGTTTGGGCTTTGTTAGAAGCCCCTTTAAAATCCAATAGGTGATCTATTTTGCTAAACTTGCAGCGTTTAAAGAAGGCATCCGACAAATCACTTAACGTGTTGTTTTTCCAAAATTTATTTAAATAAATCGCTCTTATAATTGATATTTATCACCAAATGTGATATTATAATATTGAGGTGATCAGTATGCTTTTATTGAATAAAAAATGGTTTTTAAATAGTATGATTGCACTTGCATTAATCAGCCTACTTATAATGGGCTTTATCGCTTTCAGACGCATTCAAACAGAGCGTTCTTATGAACAGCTCGCCGACATTAAAGCGGAACAGGAAAAAAATGCTTCTGATGTACAAGCAACAGATCCTCCAGACACTGCAATAGACGCTACCGAAATCCAATATCCTTATATAGCAAATGATAATGCCAAATGGTTAGCCATCAATGCCGATTATTTCGGTTGGCTTCACATATCAGGAACAAATATCGATTATCCTTATGTTAGAAGTCATGATAACAAAGATTACCTTACTTTAGATTTAAGTGGCAATTATAGCGATGCAGGCACCTTGTTTATGGATTATCGAAACCTAGGCAACTTTAACGATCAACACACGGTTATCTATGGTCACTATATGAAAAATAAAACGATGTTTCACAACCTGACCTTATATCACAAGCAAGAATTTTATGAGCAACATCCACTCATTGAACTTTCCGGTCTATACGATACACAGACATACGAAATATTCTCAGTCTATGAAATATCTGCTGATGATTATGCCTTCACATTGGCATTTGAACCATCGGAATCTTACCAAAACTATCTTGACGAACTCGCACAAAGATCTTTGGTTTCAACTAAAGTTAAACTTGATCCAAATCAAAAGTTATTAACGTTAGTCACTTGTAGCTATGGTGTTGGAAATGGAAGAACGATTGTGCATGCCATTGGACAATGAACCCAATTGTCAATGGTTACCTATAGAACTAATTGGCAGCAAAGACAGTCGATACATGACGCTCCGTTAAATTGATGAAGGTTTCTTCTGCAACACGTTTTGTAGAGCCAGTTCCTGTATAATAGACGATTAAAACAGTATTCACAATCATACCTCTATCGTTTGATTATTTTTTTTACAGCATTGGGGGTCAGGCACCTAAGCCTTTGAAAATAAAAGCCACAAATGTCCAAAACGATGTCATTTAACACATTTTAGATTTTGTGGCTTATGGTTTGGACATCCTATAACATTAGAATTTCATTTGTCTTACTGTAATGGATTCTAAAGCACTCAGTTCATTTTCAAAACTTGCAATTTCTTTCTCTTTATCTGATAAAAACTCCAATACGATGAGTCCCTTAGAACTACATTGGCCTTCAATTGCAGCTTCATGAAGTCCAAGTCGTGTTTTAATGTTACATCCATATTTAGTTAATAACTCTTGTACCCTTAAAGCTTCATGATCTCTGTCGCCAATTTGAATTCCCATAATAACTCTCATAGTAACCTCCAATTTGTTAATATTTTAATTATAACCTAAAATTCAATGACAGCAAAGGATAAAGACTTAAAATTCAAGCTTTAATACCTTTTCAATAAACACCTTGGCGATTTCTAAATCAAACTGTGTACCAATGTATTTTTTTATCTCAGAGACGGCATATTCTTGTGTTCTTCCAGTTTGATAGGTCCTATCGCTGGTCATTGCGTCATAAGCATCGGCAATATAGAGTATTTTTGCTTGTAGAGGAATCGCTTCGTGAGACAGCCCCACTGGATATCCAGTACCATCAAGCCGTTCATGATGGTACAGAATATAGGTGGCAATTTGAGCGAATTCATTGATTGATCTCAAAATCTGATACCCAATTTCTGGATGTTTCTTAATTTGAACCCATTCTTCTGGACTAAGTTTTCCGTCCTTATTCAAAATCGTTTCATCAATTCCTATTTTTCCAATATCATGTAATAATCCCGCTGTAGATAATTCCTTTATATCATCGATACTCAAGTTTAATGCGATGCCGATTTGTCTACAAAGTTCACTCACTCTTTCACAATGTTGTTCTTCTCTTACATTTTTTTCAAATAGCGTGGTCATAATGAGTTTAATCGTTTCATTTCGCATTGAACTGCCTTCAGAAAGCTTTCTACGATACATCTGATCTTCAGCCATAACAAATAAATCTTCAACGGGTTCATCGAGCTTTGTCCGCGTGTGTAAACCAAAAGAAACGGACACAATGCCATTTTTAAAATCGGATTTTGAGAGTCGATACCTAAGAAGTTCAGTGATGTCAGAGGCATCTTCAAAAGAAGTATTTGGTAGCAAAACAACAAATTCATCCCCTCCGATTCTTGCAACAACAGTGCCATCATCGAAGGCATCTTTTATCGCATTTGCAACTAAAACCAGTAATTTATCACCCGTGTCATGTCCAAAAGCGTCGTTGGTCAGTTTGAGCCCATTGACATCCGCCATAATTAAAGTAAATGGCAGACTCTCTTTCACGTTGAATTTTTTCATTGCATCTTCATAATACCTCCGATTATAAAGCTGCGTTAGATGATCATGATGACTCAGATATTCAATAAATGCTTGCTTTTCCTTTTGTTCGGTTATCACAAATTCAATGCCATCCCAACAAACTGAACCATTCTTCAAAAGTGTCGGTTTCGATGTAAATGCGCTCCAACGATACTTATTGTCATTATTTCTAACTCGAATCTCACTTTTAAAGGTTATATAAGATTTCATAGCACGTTTTTCTTCGTTAATATGCCGTTCAAGATCATCTGGATGAATTCTTGAATAAATTAAACTTGGATCTTTATAAGCCATTTCTGGCGTTACACCATATAACTGATTAACCGATTGGCTAAAATAAGTAAATTGCTTTTCGCCATTAGGGTCTATCAACAATTGATAAATCATTCCTGATTGTAGATTGTTGCTTATATTCGTGATTTGATATTCTTTTTGTCTAAGCGTCATGACAATTTCAAATCTTCTTTCGGATATCTCCATTCCAATGTAGGCGATAATAACACTACAATAAATCAATACAATAAGGCTTAGGAGATCATATGCTGAGGTGAAAGAAAAAATATTTGATACGAAGTTTTGTGTGATAAAGATTTGAAAAAAAAGATTCATAATAATAAAACTCAAAAATCCGCCACATAAAGAGATGAAGAGTATTTTGAAGTTCTTTTCGTATTTTTCAAAAGCGACCAAACCCAAAAATCGTCGTATGTAATTGTTCTTTAGCAACACAGAACTTACAAATAAACCAAAACTCTTGAGAATAATTTCTTTTGCAGCGATGCCTACGAGAATAGATTTCGGCATAAATGTAGAAGCATTTAAGTTCCAGGGAGGTGGGTTTAAAGGTATTAATAATAGAAAGCCGTAATAGGTAATCAATGAATTTACAATAATATAAAGAAAAAAAATAAAATATGGATGATAATACCATTTTGGTTTATTTTCATAGATTTTATCAAAATAACCAAATAAAACATAATAAGACAAATACAAGAAAACAGTAACAAGATTCGCCCATCCATTATTAAACCATAACAAAAACGGAAAAAAAGCCCCTAATCCCAATGTTCCAGAAGTAAATCCATATTTTGGGCCATAACTTCTTCCAATTATCAACGGTAAAATAAACCCCCATTGAAGGCTGATATTATAAGGCGCTTGAAGATATCGTATAGAAAGTAAAGAAAACAGAAAACCTAATAGTCCAAATAGAATTGACGTCATAATCTTTCTTGAATGTGTATGTATGGATTGTGTTTGAGTCATCGAGCGCCTCCATTTAATTCATCCAAAATTTCATTTCCATTAATCATGATACCCCCTTGGTGCATCTTTTCAGTTTTTACATATTTATTAAAATAATAACATGAAAAACAAACTTCGAGTCAGAGCAATCATACAATCACGCATTCCTATGCTATAATACTTAGGCAAGCAAAACAAATTAGGAGATCTTATGAAAAAATATATAAAAAAACTAACTGGGAAAAAGGCGCTTATCATGGCTATTTTGGCCATGGCTGCACCTGCAATTATTGAAATGGGTTTAAACACAATACTAGGTGTTGCAGATATGATCATGATCGGACAAATGATTGGTTCAGGGGCCATCGCTTCAGTGGGGTTCTCCAATCAAATTATGTATTTTCTCATTTTCACGTTTTCAGCTTTCAATACAGGCGCTGTCGCAATGATCTCTAGAGCGCATGGTGAAAAGAATTTAGACAAGATGAAGCGCGTCGCCGAACAAAATGTCGTCCTCAACTTTTTGATGGGGCTTGTCGTCATGACCCTTGCGTATCTATTCCGAGCTGAAATCTTTAAAATATATGACATCGAGCCGATAATATTTAACGATGCACTTATCTATTTTAATTATATATTGATTGGCTTTGTCCCGATGTTCTTGTCTTTTGCCTTTGCCTCCATCTTACGTGGTTCTGGCGACACAAAAACACCCATGTGGATTACAGGTTTTGCGAACTTCCTGAACGTCATAGGGAACTACGTTCTCATATCCGGATGGGGTATTTTTCCTGAAATGGGCATTGGCGGCGCTGCGCTTTCAACGTCGCTCTCAAGAACCACTGCTTTGTTCATATACATTTATGTGCTCTATGTGAAAAACTCTGACATTAAGCTTAAAGCCAAGTGGTTTGTGGATAAGCATATTTTGGCTCCACTTTTTAGAATCAGCTTGCCTGGAGGCGTTGAACAGTTTTTCATGCAACTCTCTTTCTTAGTTGTGGGTATATTTATCTCCAAACTAGACACAAATGCAGAATCTCTTTTTAGAATACTAATTCAAATTGAATCCCTATCATTTATGCCAGCAGTTGGTATCAGTATTGCCGCGGCAACCTTAGTTGGAAATGCGCTGGGGGAAAAAGATATTCAAAAGGCTTCAGAGATTGGAGTTACATCCTCAGTCTTAGGCATCTTGTGGGGCCTCTTTGTAGGCACCATCTTTGTTGTCGTACCTTTTCCGCTATTATATGTGTTCACGACCGATCAAACGGTTATAGCACTCGGTATCCCGGTTATGATCTATATGGCATTTAATCAGCCAGGCCTTAACTATATGATTGTTATGGGTGGCGTGCTCAGAGGTGCTGGTGATACTTACAAATTGATGGTTTATACAATGGTGCGTCTTTGGGCTCTCTTCGTACCTCTGTCTTATCTATTTATACTCACTTTGAATCAAGGTGTTGCAGGGCTTTGGCAAGCTGAGATTGTCTCTATAATCGCCACTGCATTTATCATCTATAGACGTTTTCATAGCCGCAAATGGGCTTTGCTATCCCTTAACTAACCCTATCAGAAGACAGTCGCTTTTCTTTCTTAGCGGCCAAGATAGTATAATTGTGAAAAATAACAGTACCTGGAAATTCGCCAATTTATATATTGGCCGCCTTTGGATATGGGGTGGTACAATTTTAATGTTTGAAGCCACTCGGTATTGTTACTGAGTGGCTTTTCTAATTTCATATCAACTTAATATGTATTCATATGCCTCCAAGTTTCAGAAAATAAATGCTTACATTAGGCATGCGAATCAACGCTCAATAGTATTTCTTCCTGCTTTTTTTGCTTTATACAAAGCCCAATCTGCCGCATTAATAAGGCTCTCTGGCGTATCACTTGATGTTTCTGGGTAGGAAGAAATGCCGCCACTAATAGTCAAATTTATTTTAAAATTATCCACTTCAAAAGGGCTTTCCATTATTTTTATGCGCATACGCTCAGCGATATTAAAGGTCATATTTGAATCAGCACCTGGAAGAATACATAAGAACTCTTCTCCACCGTAACGAACCAATACATCCCCCTCGCGAAGCGATGCAGATAGCAGTTTTGAAATGCGAATTAGTACTTGATCGCCTGCCATATGCCCATGAGAATCATTTACACATTTGAAATGATCAATATCGAAAAAAATGACACCCAGTGGATATGCGCCCCGTTGAGAACGGCTAAATTCTTCGTTAAGCCGAATCATTCCAAATCGTCGATTATACAAACCCGTCAATGCGTCTATTGAAGCAAATTTTTGTAATTTCTCATGAGATATTGTATTTGACATTGCAATGGACAAACCCATAGCAAATATATCAAGTTTATTTAAATCTTCCTCTGTAAAAGAATTGTTTTTAGATAAAACAACGATCCCTAAAGGCATTTCATCATAAAAGATTGGTTGGGCTATAATGTCATTGTGCGCAGAATCAAATTCAAGGCTACTTAAACACGACACATCTTGCTTCAAATTAATACGTCGTCCTCCACTTTTTTCTATAATACACAAAAGACCGTTATTTTCAATAAACGCTTCATTCACATGTACACCGTAGGTGGCTCCAATTAAGAGTTGATCATTTTGCTTATAGGCTATTAATCCCCCCTCAGCAGAAAGGTATTCAAGGAGTAATTTGAGCGCATTCACGGATAATTTTTCAGTTTCGAGGTGTTCAACCAGCATTGCTGTAAAAGATCGAATGTCTGTCTCACGTTTTAATGCACTTGATAATGAGACAATTAATCGATTAAATGCTTTTACGCTATCTCCCAAGGTACCTTCTGAATCATCATTGAGAAGAAAAACATCCGAGTTACTTATAAATTGCTTTTGTGTAGTGACTCTATTGAGGCTACTTTCTACCTCACACATTTGATTCGAAAGAATTGCGATACGCTTAATGATGATTATTTTTACAATAACAATGTTCATGATAGCAACGACTAAACCTGCAATAATACAATACAAAAAAAATTTGGCTGTCATTACAAATGATGATGGAATGCCCATAAACACAATAAAAAAAGGAAACAACATGCCAATAAAAATTCCGAATCCTACCATAATTAAGATAACATCATAAAAGGTTCTATTTGATAGTCTAAGTTTCAATTTTGAAGTCCTTTCCAGGTTAAAACCCTCAGTGGCTTTATTGTGGCTTTAATTGCGCCATTGTAAATGATTTATAACGCTTATTCAATTATATAACAATGTTATATTTTTATCAATATACTTTTAAAAGCAGTACACTCAAAAATCCTCTTGAATTCCATGAGCCTACATTGATTATATAAAACAGATGTGATTCACAATTACGTCATTTTTTTATTTTTTAAAATAATGTAGGACAGAAATTTAAAGTGTACATAGCCAATCCATCTTTTAAACAAATTAATACGACATGTATAAAAATAAGGACGTTGTAAATAGCCTTTTTCATGCCAAAATTCATAGTCCAACGGCAGAACGTGCATTGCCAATACCTTTTGCGTGTTGAATTCAATGATTTGGTTCAAAGAGGGCTTATAATTGTTTTTTTGTCCTGCATCCAGATAATTTCTAAAATCGTTTAAGGCTTTAGGCTCTATGGGCTTATCAAAATCGAACATTGTCCTCGAAAGGCTTCCTGTATAGATGGTCCCCCATTGTATAGAAATATCTTTCAAATATCTCATCGCTTTCTTTGAGCCTGAAACTTGGGTCGAGGTGACAAAATATACAGGCTTACCCACAAGGGGTGATCTATGATACCAGGCACAGCCTCTATCAATTAGCATTTTTAAGTATCCAGATATATGTCTAAGATAAATTGGCGTTCCAATAATCAGCCCATCTGAAGCATCCATTTTATTCAACAATAATTGTGCATCATCATCGATATA
>Ga0138256_10003313_pt1 | contig 17151 bp, 11 predicted proteins | sample KNB2016incub_MG_FD_105486 | JGI IMG/M metagenome (GOLD analysis project Ga0138256, IMG submission 105486) | Active sludge microbial communities from wastewater in Klosterneuburg, Austria - KNB2014incub_MG | ecosystem: Engineered > WWTP > Activated sludge > Unclassified | place: Austria... | reverse complement strand
TCATCATCGGTAAGATTTTTAATTGTTTCATAATGACCATTAATTTCATCTACAATAGGCCAAAGAACCTTTAAATCTTTTTCGTGTTTATCACCAAAAATCTTTTTTAATATTTTTAACATTAGGCTTAAATTTCTCCGTAAGTATTACTATTGAAAAATTAAATATAGCTGATTTGATATGCAATTTAAGAATAATTAGCCAAACAGAAACCAAATGTTTGATATAAAAGGGTTGTTGTTTAATGTATAATGTGTTTTAGGACATTGCAATTTTACGCAAAGAGTTGAACAACATTTTAATGTAGTTACTTTTTATCTTTTGCAATTAATGTTTTTTACTGTACGTGTTGAATTTTTTATTTTGAATGTTGAGCACTGCATAGTAGAAGTAGTGAAATTTATTTGTAAGAAAGAGATTTTAATTTTAACTATTTGGGGTTTTGTTTTTGCGTTTTTACATTGTGTTTTTGAGATGTGACAAACCGTTTTTGCTTTGGTTAATTTTGTTTTTGTGATTGTGCAGAGCGTTTTTGTGGTTTTACTTCTCATTTTTGAGAGGTTACGACACGTTTTTGGCTGCTTACATTCCGTTTTTGAGTGGTGACACGCCATTTTTGTCAAATTACAGTGTATTTTTTAAAGGTAGCGAGGCGTTTTTGTGACCGCACGCGCCATTTTTGTCCAGTTACAGAGTGTTTTTGCGGTGTTACGGAGCGTTTTTGTGCGAATTTGGCTTATTTTGGGGGTTTGGGGGTAGTTGGGTGTAGGTGGTTTTATGTTGTATTGTTTTATTGTTTTGAAGTGTTTTGAATCCCATTGGAATTATATGTTTGTAAACAATCAGTAATCCACCAAAATAATAAACCCTGTAGGGGTTTTTTATGTTCTTTTCTTAGCGTAAGAAAAGAACGAAAAGAAGCATGCTCTAGTAAAAGAATAGCTAGAATTTTACTCCATTTCGCTAAGGCGAAAGAACTCGCTCGAGGACTCGCTCAAACAGCTTTCGCCTTTAATCCCGATGCATCGGGACAGGCTGCTTCATTCCGAAAAATTCTTTAACGCAATTCTTTTAATGAGCGGGATGCCAGAGCAAGAATACAGAGCAGAGGAAAACAGGTTTTACCTTTGGTGTTTTGTTACAAGCTGTGTTAGCCAATTATTGATTTGATGTTTATTAAATCCCATAGGGATTATATGTTTGTAATTAAATGGATGTCCAGAAGAATATTTAAACCCTGTAGGGGTTTTACTTTTTTTGTTTTTGTAATTAGTTTTGTTGTGAGAATTTAATGGCATCTGGTTTGGGTGGTACCCTTTGCCGAACCAGGTGTTACCCCGTTGGCTTACCCCACCAGCGGGGATTTTTATTTTAAAGGGATAGGAATAGAAGTTTTAAAGATTATTGCCACAGTGCGACTGTGAGCAACCACAAAAAAATGAAGCCGACAAATTGTCTAACCATTCTGCCTTAGTGAGGCAGCGGAAAAACAACCTATCAGCTTCAATGCTAAATTAGCTGAATAGTATGATAAGTTCAATGCTATATGTTGATTTTATTTAGTTGAATTTGTTTATAGTTGCTGGCGAGAGAGTTTGAAAGTGTTGATGTTGCTAAGTAGTTGGTGACTGCTGAGAAATATGATATGTAAAAAAATTGAAGCCGATAAATTTCAATCGCATTCTGCCATTATTGCGGCAGCGGGAAAGTAATCTATCGACTTCGATACAAAGTTAGCTGATTAAAATAAAAAGACAAAATAAAAGTTATTTGCTTGCTAAAAGTATTTTAGATTACCAGATAAAAGAGGCTTAATTAATTGTAAATGAATTCTGGCTTTATAAATTTTTGAACTATAAATGGGATGAATGTTTCGTATGAACCTGTAACAGGCTGACCAAGTGTACACTCGATTTGTGTTAGGATTGTGTGATCTTCTAATACCAGCTTTTGCGGTTCTGTGAATTGAGCACCAAAGACAGGTAGTATTAATGTCATTAGTTCTTCATTACCTAATTCCTGAAGCAATTCGAACAGTTGCATTTGTGTGAAGTCGAATGTGACAGCATAAGTAACTTCTTCGAATGTCATTGTGCAACTGAATGTGTATAAGTTTTTGTCTGTATAGAAAAGTTCTTTTATAACAGCACCATAAAAGTGATGTGTGCCGTAATTACCAAATCCTTTTTTTATGTGTTGCCCTAAATCCGGTTTAAAGTTTTGTTGCATAGTATAACTTATAGCTTAAGCTAAGTTGTAAACAATTCGTTTTCAAATTGTTCTTTAGCTTTTGTTTTTAATGTTTCTATTTGTTCTTTGAAAGTGTTTATCTGCTGGCGTCTTTCGCTGACTGATTTTATAATTTGTACTTGAATGTCTTTTGGCGGAACTTGAATATCATAGTTAAAAATCATACCTGCGTTTAAGTTTGGTTGATTGTTTCCACTAGCAAGTTCTCTAATCCTATGATATTCGTTTTGCAGGTAAATCCACAAGTAATCTGTCAAAACAAGATCGTTGTTAATGTCATAAAGAACCGCACAGGCCTGATTTGTTGTTGCATCAATTCCAAGTTTAGCTGTCCGCCCCCTTGTTAGACCTTGGCCATACATTGCAATAATTAAACTGCCTGCTGAATAAAGTTTTGCACTACTTTCTTTAACTGCTTTCTCTGTGATTTTTTCTTCTGTATCGTAAATAATTCCGTTAATTACTTCACCTGTTTTTATCCAAGGAATTGTCCCGTTGTAATATGCTTTATTGGTTCTTGAAGGTGTCCCACCGCTTCCAATTTTACATAGTTCACCAATTTTGTATGTATCAAATTTTCCTTTGACTATTTCTTTGGTGTTGAGAATAAAATCAATACCCCATTTGTCAACATTTTTGAACCTTACAAATTGAAGACCTTTCTCAACTTTATTTGTTTTTATTTCAATTCCCAATTCATTGTTTAAATAGGTCTCAATGTCATTTGTCAGTTGATTTGACTTTTCTTCTGCTTCTTTAGCTTCAGAAATTGCTTGATTGTAACTGTCAACTAAAATCTGCTGTTCTGAAATATTTGGAAGTGGAATTTTGATTTTTAAAAAAAGTTCTTGCTGCAAATAGTGTCTTCCTGTTGTTCCAACACTTGCACTTTGACAATATTTATGAAATTGCTTTGAAGAAGTTACTAAAGCTAAATAGTGTGGATTTATTTTTTCATAATCCACATCAAAAGTCCAAAAATTACCTGTGATTATAGCTTCTTCACATTCTTGCGGAACTACACCAAATGCCCCGTTTCGGGCATCAATTTTTGAAAGTAAAAATTGACCTTCCTTAATTAAGAATTGATTTTTTGTGCCAATGTTAGTTCCTTTCTCAACATCTCTAAGCTTTATTCCTTGATTGTATAATTTAATTGTTGGTCTTTTGTATGTAACATTGTCTTTAATCTTTACTTCTGTTTTGTTTCTCGTCAAAAAACTTATGATTGCTTGAAGTGGATATTTTTCATTGTATTGCAATGTATCGCCAAGCAATGCGTAAGCACTCCATCCGTCAAGTAATGATTTGTAACGGACAAAGTTCAAGAAGCTGAATTTTTCTTTAGTCTCAAGCATTTAATTCTTCTTTGATACCGTTAGATATTTTGAATGTTTTTGATTTTTCAACTTTGTATTCAACCTTGAAATTAGGCTGTCCCCAAAGTTTATTATCAATGCGATATTTTGTAAACTCAGTGGTTACATCGTCAAGTTCGTTTCTTTCCGACCTGTCACCTGTGCTTGTAATACCTGCGTGTTCTACTTGTGCAACCGGAATTTCATAATCAAAGCGTTCTTTGATTGTTGCTTTTTTTTCTTTTTGCTTTCTCTTTTCAATTTCGTCATTCTCCTTTTTTAATTCCTTTTTGGCTTCAACAATTTGTTTTTTGAGATCAGCTATTTCTGCTTCCTTTTCAGCAAGTAGTTTTTTGGTTGGTTTTGCTTTTTTATCTGCTTTTATCTTTTTAAGTCCTTCTGCTTTTGTTTTTAGGTCTTGCTCTAATATTTTAAGCGGTTTGGCTGCTTTTTCAAATTCAGGCTGATATTTTTCGTCCATTTCCTTATTGACTTCATCAACAACCTTTTCGTATTGTTCAGCTTCTTCTTTTGTAAACTTTTTTACAAATAATAGGCTTGGCTTCACTGTTGCACCTGCCGATACGAAAACGTCTGCTGGAATTGAAACAATAAGTAAGATTTTGGCTCTGCCTTCAAAATATTCTCTTACATTCTGTAGTTGGCTATTATTTAAAACCCCTTCGGGCAAAACAATTCCAAGCCTTCCACCAGCTTTTAAAAGGTTCAGACATCTGTCAAGAAACATCACTTCTTTAAGTGTTGAAATTTTGCTGACAGCAAATTTGTCGGCAACATTTTCTTTAGGATTGTTGGGGTCTTTTAAATCTTTTCCAACTCTTGAACCAAATGGGGGATTGGTAAGAACTACATCAAAATGATTTTCTTTTATTCCGTTAATGTTTAGAAGTCCTTCATATTGGTGAACGCCACCGTGTCCGTCACCGTGCATAATCATATTCATTTTTGCCATCCTTGCACTTCGGGCTTCTTTATCTGTTCCATAAATACACTTGTATGAAAGATTATGTAGCCTTGTTCCTTTAACTTTGTTTCCAAAATCTTTGTTTATTGCTACAATAGCTTTTTCAATTTGCTCGTTTACTTTGATTTCAATTTTTTGATATTCTTTTTCGGAAAGTTTTTCTAGTCCTTGAAGCTGTTTAAAATATTCATTTTTAATTTTCTCTTTTTGTAATTCAATGTCTTTTTCAATTTGTAATCTGATATATTCAAATGCATAAATCAAGAAACCACCAGAGCCACAACAAGGATCGCAAATTAATTCACCCTCTTTGGGATCTATAATTTCAGTCATAAATTTTACAACAGTACGAGGCGTAAAATATTGACCCAGTCCCTTCCCCCTGAATGTTTTGCTTAAAAACTCTTCAAAGGCAATACCTTTTATATCATCGTCCGTGTCGCTTAGGTTGTATGCTTCAAGTTTTTCAACAACTTTTTTGAAACTCTCAATAGTGATTTTAATTTTGTCGTTATCTTCAAAGAGTTTTTCATCTTTGTATTTTCTTTTAGTATCGTCAAACCAAAAATCAACATAACGTAAACTTGCGTTTAATGGGTTTTGTCCGATAAGAGTAGGTTTTACAAATTCTTCAAAATCTTTTTCCTTTTGCTCAAATACACTCCATTTAAAAATTTCATCTTCTCCTGTTTTCCTGTTTCGTTCGTAGTTTATTTTCATAAATAGGATTTTACTGATTTCATCAAATGCTGCATCTGGGGCTAGTGCATCATTGTCTCTAAAAATGCTGTGACATTCAAAAAGTAAGCGTTGAAAATCGACTCTCGAAAATTTCTTTTTCTGTGCTAAAAGTGCTTTGATTTTTACTTCGTCACTAAGTTCTGCGGCTTTTGGTATGTCAATGATTTCTTCAAGAAATGAAACAGGCATTTTTTCACTTGTTTTAAAGTACTTTATTTCTTTCTGATTTGTGGTTACAAAAAACTTTGAATGTGCCCAGCTTGCATAATTAGCACCTTGATAATAGTCTCCAGGTTGAATTTTAATTGTATCGGCTTTACACTCAATAACAATTTCAGCAAATTCATTATTGTTTTTTGCTTCTTCTGATTTCCATATTACTATATCAGCACTAGCTCTACCTTGCCCACGTAAGGCATTTGAGACGGAACGTTCTTGAGCCATTTGTTCTAACTCATAGCCATACGTGTTGACGAGTTTCAGAATATATCGTTGTCTAACTTCTTCTTCAGGAGTTTTAATTAGCTCTTTGCCTTTTAATGGAGCAAAAATCTTATTTCCATTTATTTGTAATTCTAATGCCATATACTTTTCTTATGATGCTAAAATAAATTGAAGTTAATTCTTGAATCAAATGCTAAATGTTATTATAGTTTTATTGTGTGCAATAAAAATAAAAGTAAAATTACCTAAATAAGGTTCTAATCTCAATCGACTTGGCCAATTAAAGATAAGCATAATAACAAAACGCAGGAAGGGATTCCTGCGCTACGAATTTGGAAATTGATTAAAACAAAATGCAAAGAACAGAAAATTCAAGTCCACAGTCTTCAGTTCCGATAGATCGGGATGTCACAAAGCCTCCATTCTCAGTCGGCAATTAGGATAAACTAAAGGTAAAAGTAGATTCCCGCTTACGCGGGAATGACAGAACGAATGAACAATTAATAATATGCGGCTAAAGCCGGAGTTTATTTTTTTATTTAGTCCCCGACTTGAAAGTCGGGGCAATAGATATTATAAAGAACAGAAACGCAGGACTGGAGTCCTGCGCTACGAATTTGGAAATTGATTAAAACAAAATACAAAGAACAGAACCCTACCTAAATCCTCCCCTTTGGTTAAGGGGAGGACTTTTAAATATTATGGTGTTGGTGGTGTTGGATCTGCAGGTGGATCAAAGCGATGACCGAGATCTTTTATTTCACGCGCGCTTTTATACTCAAGGTAAAACTGGCTATCTGATGTTTTAAATTTTTCCATCATTGTATCAAGTTGTCCTTCAAGTATTACATCAGCTTGTTTAAAAAGATCTGACATTACCTGTGTTGTAGCAGTTTTAGTAGCAAAGCTAGTTTCTTTACCACCAAGCGCACTAGAATAAACAGCAGCTTTTGCACTAAAGGATGCTATATCAGGCGCACCAACTCCATATGCATTTAAAGGAACAGCATTAGCATTAGCGGCAGTTTGTACCTGTGCAACTTTATCAGAAAGTTCTGTGTCTCTAAGATTTGACAGGTAACCTTTTTTGATTTCATCAAGTTCTTTAAGACGCGGATCGTTTGTTGCATTACCCAGGGCAACAAGTGCAGAGGCAATTTGTACGGTTGTGTTTATCAGTTCTGTTTGCTGCTGGTTTTTTAGAGCAGTTTTACCAACTGTGGCACTGTTTTTAAGAACATTTTTTTCACTTATGCCTGTCATAAGATTTTTGAAGTTTGTGAGTGCGGTTGCAAAAGCTGACATTGCCGCGGTTTTGGCTGTGTTTACATCAAGCAGGTCTGATACTGCTTTATACATTGTAAACTTGTTTTCCTGACGATCGTTCATAGAACTATACTCCCGTGATTTGTGAATGATGAATTGATTTAAAAAGAACCCAAATAAAAATAATTTGCGTGCAAGACTTTTACATTAGTACATGTACTAACGATTTTTATGCAGATGTTTGAGGGAATAGAGATGGAGGAAGCGGGTTAGAAAAGTAACGAAGAAAAGTTTAAACTTTTTTTATAAATGCTTTAGTGAAACAAATCTATATCCAACACCGGATTCAGTTAAGATAAATTTTGGATTTGACGGATCATCTTCAATCTTTTTGCGGTGATTGCCAACGAACACTCTTGGGTATTGTGATTGTTCAATATACGCGGGTCCCCATATTTCTTTAAGTATATAACGATGGGTTAAAAGATGGAAGCGGTGTCAAAAGATTTTATAAAGATTGGTGAATGTGAGTTTTAATAATAAAAAAGCGATTCAAATGAATCGCTTTTAGAATAAAATGAAACTATATCGAACTATTTTAATACTATCATTTTTTTTGTTTGAGTAAATGAGCCAGCATTCAATTTATAAATATAAGTTCCACTTGGAAGATTTGCGGCTTCAAAGTTAACTTCATAAATACCAGGAGATTTTTGTTCATTTATCAAAGTTGCAACTTCCTTTCCTAGAATTGAATAGACTATTAAAGTAGTATAAGCTGTTTCGGAAATTGCATATCGAATTTTTGTGTTCGGATTAAAAGGATTTGGATAATTTGAATACAATTGAAAAAAATCAGGTTTTAATCCAATTAACTCTTCATCCACACCTGTAACTGTTAAAACAGCAGATGCACTTCCCCATTTTCTTGATGGGCTTTTATATCCTGCATTAACAGTGTAAGTCCCTGCTGATGGAGCAGTTAAAATAAAAGGATTACTTGAAGTAGAATTAAAAAAAGCAACAACAGTTCCGCTTGAGTTTACTAATTCTCCGCCAACTTTAGAAGTTGTACCACTTACAGTAACTCTTACTTGAAAATTATCTAAGACTTCTGTTGTTACCAAACCAGATTGTGTTGAATGGCAATTTGAACCACCACAACCGGGAGTGTTTCCATTAAAATCTGCTTCTGACTTTGTTAAAGTTGCAATGCTTAATACAACTATGATTGTTACAAATACTAATATTGTTTTCATCGTTCTTCCTTGTTTAGAATGTTTATAATTTTGCAAAAATCCTGCCTCAGTAAAATCGAGCTAATTAAAGTATCAGTGGAGACAATAACCAAGATGGGACAAATCTGGCAGAAAAAATATTACGTTAATTTAATATTTACCGCCACATAAGTCGTTTATGTTTTTTGTTGGACTTTTAAGAACTAATCCTTGTGTGAACATTTGAAAATAAATTTGCTCAAATAAATCAATTTCAATTTAAGAGCACGTAAGAAGAAAAATATAATATGTCCAATAATTATATTTATTAAGAATACTTCTAATTCACTTTACGCTTTTACCTATAATAAGCTTAAGAACTTTAAGGTTTGGATTTGATACTTCAGTAGCCGGAAAATGTGCTAAAATACTTTTTATTTTGTAAGCATAAACATCTGGTGTGGAAAGATACATTACCTGTCCATCTTCAACTCTAAACTTTAATTGGTATAATCCTAATTCATCCGGATGATGAAGCAAATGAGTAAGATTAATAAATTCTTTTATCAATCTTTCATCTGATGATGAGGAAAGATCCTCTTCCTTAAAGTGAATGTGAAACCATTTCATAATACGCTACTAAAAGTTTTTAAATTGCACCATTTAAAAAACAACTGATATCAAATAAAAAAAGTAACCAATAAAAATATGTGAAGTAATAAATTTCACTACTTTAAAAAAATGGTGCCGATCGATTAGTTCTTCAAAGGGAGAATGAAGAATTAAGGGAACAAGTCCCTTTCGACCGGCATAAATAATTTAAGACAACTTATTATAATAACAAGGTCACTTAAGCATCAACATTTTTTTGGTTTGAACAAAATCACCTGCTTTAACCTGGTATATATAAGTTCCACTCGCAACTTGATCGCCTAAATCATTTTTTCCATTCCATGTAACTTCATAAGTACCGGCACCTTGATAATTATTTACAAGCTCAGTTACTTTACTACCATTAATATCATAAACAATAACTTTAACATTTCTTCCTTCTGGCAACGCATATCTAAAACTTGTTGAAGGATTGAATGGATTTGGATAATTAAAGCTAAGTTCAAATGCTTTTGGAATTTCATTACTAATTTCAGCAACTGATGTTGTTGTTTGAATTGTTGCTCTCATAAAATAAGTTTCATTCCAAGATGACCAATTAGAACCATCAAAATCCCAGGCTCTACCATTATCACCTGTATCATAGCCATAAATAGGCTTATTAGTTCCATCATATTTTAATCCAACAAAGAAATCACTATTAACAGTAATACCATAGCTGCTTAAGTTTGTTGCATCCCAACCAGGGTAAGAAGCGGCTGTTTTAAAGTTTAAAGTTGCTAAATCACTACCTGGAGTACCACCATTATTTGCAAGTACAATTGGTTTATAGGTTGCATTACCGGCATTAACTCCAGTAATATAAATTTCCATTTGAGTTAGTGTTGCATTTGATAATGTTGGAGTCATTCTATTTGCAGAGCCTTGACCACTATTATTCCAAAAATAACCACTGCCTGGCGTTCCATCATCATAAGTTAAGTTTGCAGTTTGTGTACCGCCTCCGCCACCAGAAACTGAAGTTACGAACATACTTCTTCCGTGAGTTGCAGCAAATAATTTGTTATCTGATGCTCGGTAATCAAGATCTAAAACAGGAACATTAGCCATTCCATTTACATCCTGCACCCAAGTGCTTCCACCATCTGTTGTTGAAAAAATTCCAAGATCAGTGCCAACAAATAAATTATTTGAGTTGGTAGGATTTACAACAACACAGTTTGTAGGAATGTTTGGCAAATTACCAGAAACATTTGTCCAGCTTGCACCATAATCTGTAGTCTTATAAATTTTAGAAGTAGCAGTGTATCCAGAAAAAGTAACATAAGCAATTGCAGGATTTGTTGGATCGGATGCGATTCTAGTTACTGATAAATTTGGTAAACCCGCATCTCTAAGAGTCCAGTTTGTTCCTCCATTTGTTGTAACCTGAACAACACCATTTGAACATCCGGCATAAATAACATTAGAGTTTCCTTTTGCAACTATAACAGTTGAAACTGTACTGCTTGCATCACCAGTTAAATCACCACTTATTGCAGACCAATTATCTGCTCCATTAGTTGTTCTCCAAATTCTATAAGTTCCTGCAACTATTGTACTGGAGTTGTTTGGATCCATAGAGAATGGAGAGATAAATTGAGTTCTGTCTGTTGTTCCATCATATGGATTCGGACCAGCTGGAATTCCATTCATTTTTTTCTCAAATGATGCCCCACCATTAGTTGATTTGAAAAAAGCAAGATTAACATACTCCATATAAATAATATTTGTATTGTTAAAATCAATTTCAGTTGCACCGCCATCTCCACCAAGAATTTCACTCCAGGTTGATGAACCAGTTGATCTTAAAGTTCCATTATCTTGTGTACCACCAGCATAAACAGTTCCTGTTGGATTAGTAGCACCATAATAAAACTGTGTTATATAAAGATTATTATTTAATGAAGTCCAGTTTTCACCTTTGTTGGTTGATTTCCAAATTCCGCCATCATTACCAAGATATACTATGTTAGAATTTGATGGTGCCCAGGCCATTGCATGCTGATCTGCATGAACATATTGAAACGAAGTACCCGAGTACCAATTTGTTTTTTGATTCCAGCTGGAACCTGCATCTGTAGATTTAAAATTATCAACGCCGCCAGCATAAACATTATTATGATTTGCTGGATCAACAGAAACAATATTATCATACCAAGCCTGACCACCTGTGTAAGTTGTTGCAGTTAGAGATGGACCTGGGACTGTTGCTGAGAACCAGTTTGCACCTGCATTTGTAGAGTATCCAAATAAACCAGTTCCGTTTGTACTTAAATCCATAAAAGAAGCATAAACGTATGAAGGATTAGATTTTGAAACAGCCATTTCAATTCTTCCTGCACCGGTTACATTTATATTTGCTTGAAATGAAGCTCCACCATCACTACTTCTCCATATTTCTGATTGACTAAACAATCCATAGGCTGCATAAATGGTTGTTGGGCTTGTATATGCAATTTCTATATCTGTAAAATGTATATCATCGCCACCAGTATCAAAGATTTTTGTTGTAAATGATGAGCCGCCATTTGCAGACGAATATAATCCCTTTCTTGTTGCAGCATAAAGAACTCCATTAACAGCATCGTAATCAAGATCATTTACATAATAATAATCTGCATTATTTGTTGAGGCTAATTGGTTCCAGCTTGCACCAGCATCAGTAGATTTAAAAATTCCTGCACCACGAATAGCATCAAGATTAAAAAATCCTTCTCCAGTTCCAGCATAAATAATGTTTGGATTTGCAGGATCAATCACCAAAGCACAAACAGCTATGTTAGCCATAAAATCATTTAATGATGTCCACGAAGTTCCACCGTTTGTTGTTTTCCAAACACCACCAGCGACCGCACCAATGTAAACAGTATTTGGATCGGTAGGATGAACAGCAATAGCACGAATTCTTCCGCCGATGTTACCTGGACCAAGTTGACTCCAATTTAATGCATTTGGAGAATTTGTTAAAGAAATATTATTTGAATTGATATGTTTTACTGCTTCATCACGCCAATTAGCTGGTATTTGATTATTTGGATAAGCTCTTTGTTGATAGTACCATAACATTGCTTTGTCTGGTTGATCATACTTTAGTTTAGATTTTTCTTTTTTCTTTTGAATCCGATATTGTCTAAAATCTTCAGCAGTAATTGTATTACCGGAATCTGTTTTGAAATAGAAAAATGAAAACGTAACAGCTACAATAAGCAGATTAAGTACCAAGTATTTTTTCATATGGTGCCTTTATTAATTATAAAATATTTTAAGTTTTTATATGCTCAATAACCGAAAGGGAGAGAACTATTCACTAAGAACTTTTTGGATAAACCAACCTTTTTGATTTTCCAGAGAAATTTCTGCCTTAAAAGTTTTTCCTTTTTCCATTTTACTTAATTTCTTAAGTGATTCATTTACATCATTTGCAACTAACTCATTATTATCGTAATAGAATTTTGGTTGAAGTAGATACTCATTACCGGGAACTGCGATACTTGGTTTATCAGATTTTTCTTCAACCGTTAGAACTGTAGCTTTAATTTTGTAATCGGTATCAGAATTAAAAACGATTGATTCAATTCTTGCTGTAACTATAGAAATATTTTGAACAATGGAAGTAGGATTTTTTTGATCCTGTGTAGTTGTTATTTCTTTATTAAGACTAGTTTCTTTACAATTACTACAAGATAACAATAGCGGGATAAACAAAAGACAAACAAAAAAAACAATTTTCATAATTTCCTTTCATGTTTAATTCCAAGATAAAATTTTTTTTCAACTTTTCAATTAGTCGCCAATATTATTTAAACTATTTAGGCAACATTGTTGATAGTAACAACTACAAGATTTCAAGCTCTTTTAAAATTTTAAAAGTTATTTCTTTTCTAGAAACAAATCCTTCTTCAGGATCTTTGGACTGAATATTTATTGCAAAGAAATAAACATTGTTTTGTTTTTCAACATATCCAACAAACCAACCAATTTGATCTTCAACTCTTAATGCCCAACCGGTTTTAGCACGAATTATATATTCTTTAGACTTTTCATAAATCATTATCCGTTTTAAAATATCCATGCTTCGTTGAGAAAATTTTAGCTTATTGTAGTAAAGTTTTTTTAATAATTCGATTTGTTCGTCTGCAGAAATTCTTAACCCGCCATCAAGCCAAAACTGATCTATACCACCGGAAATATCTTCATTGCCATAATGATTTTCTGAAATATACTTTTGCATTTTTTTCAGCCCGATTCTCTTTGCAAGTTCCTGGTAATACCACACTGATGAATATTTAAAAGCATTTACCATATCCAGATCTTTATTCCATTTATCATAAAATCTTTTTACACTGTCCCACTTAAAAACTTCAAACTCATCTTTAACAAAACCGGTTTCTAATCCTACAAGAGAATTAAATATTTTAAATGTTGAAGCCGGGATAAATCTTTCGCTACATCTTTTAGAATTATATTTTGTATAAGTGTCCTTATTTAAATCATAAAGCACAAAACAGCCTTCGTGTCCGTATTCATCAAAATATTTTTTAAAATCTTTTCTTTCATCAACTTTTTGAGGATAGATTGAGGAGACAATTAAAAGCACTAATATTAAATAGGATTTCATCTAAATACACTCGAATTAGGTTGGAATAATTTTTAATTATTTGTGGTTTAATATTAGATTCCTTATGTAAAAAAACAAAATTTCAGAATGTTCAGACAAAAAAATCTTTCCAATGATTTTATCTCAAAGATAATAGAAAAAGCAGCGGGCAAGGTACCACATAAAATGCTTGAGGATTTTGTGTCTTCCATTGAGAAAGAAATAGTAAATCATTATTTCACCAAAACATCAGAATCAAATTTACTTCGCATAATTCAAAATCAATTTGATGTTGCATTTTTTATTAACGAGTGTATTAATTATCCTCACCAAATTGAAATTTTAATTACATTTACAAATAACAGTAATTACTTAACAGATATTCTTGTCCGTAATCCGGAGTATTTTCACTGGATAATAAATCCTTCAGTACTGCAACAAACTCTTGATGAAAAATATTTTAGTAGTACTTTGGAAAAGTCCGTTTTGTCTTTTAAATCCTTTGATTCAAAAGTAAATGCAATAAGAAATTTTAAGCGAAAAGAAATTTTAAGGATTGGATTAAAAGACATTTACCTAAAAGAAGAATTAAAGGGCACAACACTTAATCTTTCTAATCTTGCTGTTTCAATCTCATCAGTTTTATTTGATTTGTGTTATCAAGAAATATTAACTAAATATAAAATTAATAAACCGGCAAACAGGTTTGTAATATTTTCGTTAGGTAAGCTTGGCGGAAACGAATTAAATTATAGTTCTGATATTGATCTAATAGCCTTCTATGACAAAAATACTTTTATCAATAAAAAGATTTACTATAATCAAATTTTAACCGAGACAATTTTACTTTTTATAGAAACTGCGAGCAAAAAAACTGGTTATGGATTTTTATATCGCGTAGATTTCCGTTTGCGTCCTGATGGCAGAAATGCACCCTTGTGCAGCAGCTTTACCGAGTATCTTCGTTATTACGAAATGCGTGGAGAAGATTGGGAACGACAAATGCTGATTAAAGCAAACTATCTTTGCGGAAACAGATCTTTGTATGATAAGTTTTTTAATTATTCAGCTAAATTCATTTATCCGGGTTCGTTTACTATTTCTCCTATCGAACAGATAAGAAAATTAAAAGTAAGTATTGAAAAAAGAATTAAATCAGATGAAAACATAAAACTTGTTGCCGGTGGATTAAGAAACATTGAATTTTCTTTGCAAGCACTTCAACTTTTAAATGGCAGTATAGATATTACGCTTAGAACTGGCAACTCTCTTTCTGCAATAGAACTTCTTAAAACAAAAAATATTTTGAGCAATGAAGAAGCAAGCATATTTAATGAAGCTTATGTATTCTATCGAAAAGTTGAACATTTTCTTCAACTTATGAATGACCAGCAAACTCACTCAATTCCTGTTGAAGGAGAAGTTGCTGAAAAACTTGCGAACTTTCTTGAATTCAAGGATTTAACATCATTCAAGAAGCATTTGAATATTTTAAAAGATAAAGTTCAAAAAGTGTATAATGCTATTGTTGGCACCGAAATTTTTATCGATATAGAAAATGATTTTGATAAACTTAAATTTACCGATAATAAAAGAGCAAAAAATAATTTTGAATATTTAAGAACAGGTAAAAACCTTTTTGAAAAAAAACAGTTTGATGTACGAACAATTGCCGCATTTGATAAAATTGAAGAACAGCTAATCAATTTTTTAACCAATTCTATTAACCCCGATTTAGTTCTGGAAAATTTTTCTCGTGTAATTAAAACTGCAAACTTTCCTCAAATTTGGTACGAAGAATTTACAGATCAGAAATATTTTAATTTGTTCCTTAATCTTTGCGAACATTCCCAAAAATCAATTGATCTTTTTGCAGAGGATAAATTTTTAAGAGATGAATTTTTATCCCGAGATTGTTTAATCGTGTATGATAAATTATTAAACATAAAACTGGATTTAAAAACATTCAATTTTAACAGTTCAGTTCAATTAACTGCTAATATTCTTTCATCGAAAATTTTTTCAAATCTGTACTCAAAATATTTAGATGATAATATTTCAGCCTTTGTTTTGGATTATTCTAAAGATAAAAAATGGGATAATAACTACTTTGTTGCAGCTATGGGAAGTTTTGGTACTTCAGAATTATCCTTTTCATCAGATATAGATTTAATATTTATTGTTCGTGATATTTTAAAGTTCCCCGGTATTCAAAAAGATTTTCAAAATCTACTTACAAAAGTAAAATTAAATTTTCCCGGACTCGAAATTGATTGCAGACTACGCCCGGAAGGTAAAAGCAGTCAGCTTGTTTGGGATATTAGCGATTATAAAAAATATTTTACTAATCGCGCCAGAATTTGGGAACTTCAATCATTTACAAAATGCAGAATGATAATCGGAGATAAAAAATTATTTGATGGTTTTATTAATAACTACATCGAAGTTATTTCACAAAAAAACTCAACTCAAATAATAAATGAGATGCAGGACATGCGAAAAAAACTTTATCCAATTAGTAATGATTCTTTCAATCTTAAAAAAAGTCCAGGCAGTCTTGCAGATATTGATTTTATTAAATCATTTCATTTTTTGACATTCCCTGATTTATTAAAACAAAGATTTGAGAATCCCCACATAAACTTTTTTGAATTGATAAAGCAGATTTCACAAGATAAGATCAACTTTGAAATGCTTGAAAATAGTTTTCTTTTTCTAAAGCAAATAGAGTTAACAAATCAAAATGTTTTTAACACTAAGCTTTCAAAAATCCCAACTGAAGAAGTTAAGCTAAAAATATTGGCAAATCAGTGTGGTTTTAAAGACAGTAAATCATTTATGTCTAAATTAAATGAAATAATAAATTACATTCGTAAAGATTTTCAAAATACATTTAACTAAAATTTCTATTGATTATGAAATACATCCAAAAATACTATTTCTTATTAACCGGCTTAATTGCTTTTATATTTTTCTTAACAACTATTGCCCCTTCGGTTATTCAAATTGATACCGGAGAACTTGCCGCTGTTCAAGTTACACTTGGGATTGCACATCCGACTGGTTATCCATTGTTTACTATTTTGGGTCACATTTTTTCATTAGTCCCGTTACCCTTTTCAAAAATATTTCAACTCAATTTGCTTGCTGCACTTTATTGTGCTGCGGCCGTTTCAGTTTTTTCATACTCATCAAAATTGGTTTTGGATAATCTATACAAATTTGGCTTTATCAAGATTGTAAAGGAAAAATCTAAAAAGAGAAGAACGTCTGATAAATTCGAAGTTACATCAACTAACGTTAAAAGTGATTTATCTGAATCTATAAAAATTATAGCAGCAATATTTGGTGGATTGTTTCTTGCCTTAAGCAAAACATTCTGGTTTCAAAGCACTTCAGTAGAAGTTTATAGTTTGCATCTTTTATTAATTACAATAATAATTCTAACATTAATAAAAGCATTTCTCTTTTCAAATAAGGATAAAACAGCATTAAAACTTTGGTTAATTTTTGCTGTTACACTTGCACTTGGATTTACAAATCATATGACAACACTATTGATAATTCCTGGTGTTGCATACCTGTATTTCACTCAAAATAAATTTAATGCGAATAGTTTTAAGCAAATTATAATAATGC
>Ga0138256_10003312_pt1 | contig 17152 bp, 16 predicted proteins | sample KNB2016incub_MG_FD_105486 | JGI IMG/M metagenome (GOLD analysis project Ga0138256, IMG submission 105486) | Active sludge microbial communities from wastewater in Klosterneuburg, Austria - KNB2014incub_MG | ecosystem: Engineered > WWTP > Activated sludge > Unclassified | place: Austria... | reverse complement strand
CTTCATGATTACCTGCTGTAAGACATAATAGACAAGGGCACATAAGGACAGATTCATCGAGTACACTATCATGGGAATGGTACTGAAATGATTTTCTCCCATCCAGCCGGTAGTAAACGGAATCAGTGAAAGACAAAAAAGAAAGGCCATATTTGCCCAGATAATTTTGGAGTTCACATGATGGACGATATAGAGCAGGTGATGGTGATTTCCCCAATAAATTCCAACATAGATAAAACTGATAAAATAACTTAAAAACACTGGCCAGAGCTTTGACAATGCAGCAAATGTATCTTCATGCGGAACTACCAACTCCAGTACCATTATGGTAATAATAATTGCAATTACACCGTCACTAAAGGCTTCCAGTCTGGTTTTTTTCATTTTTTGTTTTTTATTTATTGAAGGGCAAGTTCATTACCTGAGGTGTAAAAATATTAAAAATCAGGACTTTCTTAATTGCACACACAATAAATGAAAGGCTAAGCCCTGTTAGCATAGTAAGCACCGGAAATCCTTAGTAACAGGTGATCCAAATTATTTCCGGCTATCACTAAAGGAGATTATACATTTATCCGTGCGATCAGTTGTTTCACTGTTTCCAATTGCTCTGCACTATCGACAGCTGGAAACTGATTCGCATAGATAGCCAATTCCATTTGAGACAACAGGCGCTCCAATTCGGCGGCAATAGATACATCCAGTCCATCCTTTGTCAGGTTCCAGACTTTTTGTCTCGAAAATTCGGAAAATGGAATCTTATATTTTGAAGCAACTGAAATAGCGAGTGCTCTGTGCAACTGGATATAAAAATCTTTGGAATTACCTTCATTTTGCGCATGGCGCGCTTTCTGAAGTGCAGCAGTAACTTCATCTTTCGTTCGTCTGTCAGGCTCATTGGTAATCAATGGTGCAGTCACCGGAAGTATGATGTCATTTCCGGGAGACGATTCAATTATCTCTGTTGTAACTCTATTGAGGCGATTACGCCGGGAGAAATAAACAAATAAAATGATAAGTAACACAACCAGGATCCCACCCATGATCCATTCTTTGTGTGCATCGACAAATCCGGGTTCTGCGGGGGCCGCTACATTTGGCTGGGGTGCTACTGTCCCCGGTGGTTTATGACCCTTGCTGACTTTAATTATCGCACTTTTCGGATTAATCGTCTTGTATCTGCCGGCTGTCGGATCAAAATAGACCAGTGGAGGAATCCGTAGTGTGATATCGCCGGTAATCTTTGGGATGAGACTGATCGTATAGGTTTTCGTAGTAACGATGCCATTATTTGTTTCTTCAGTACTTTCATCGACGGGCTGGGGGTCATAGGGTTCTATTGAATCATTTTCAATCAGCACCGGGAGTATGATTTTTTTCATATCGCCATTCCCGCTCAGTGTAAATGTCAGTTTTACAGCATCATCTGTAGTCAGGGTTGTCTTGTCCAGGGTATAGTTATAGTCAAAAGTGCCGACAGCGCCTGAAAAATTCTGTGGCTGTGGAACAGGCAAGGGTTTGACTTTTATTTCGACGCCTTCCACATTCATTGGGACAGGACTGGATGTTCCAAACAGAGAACTGAATGGGTCGTCATTCCCATCGGAAATGCCGAGAGTGATGGGAACATCATTGACAGTAATCTTGTCAGAGGCAGTGGGATAAATTGCCATACGTGCCATGATCTTAGTGGTATATTCCTTGCCATTGAGGCGGACATTGCGGGTACCGGCATTGTAGTTTTTCATCTCCTCGGCATACCCACCGGTGAACTCAGGTGCATTATTAAAGCGGAATGAGTTCACATCCACACTGGTATAAAGCCGGTAATCCAGAATTAGTTGCTGCCCCGGATAGACGCTGGTACGGGAGGGCTCAGCGCGTACAAAGTATTTTCCTGTGGCATATTTCGCCTGTCCGGAGCTGGATGGTGCACTTGACTTGCTAACTGTAATGGTGATAGGACTGGAAGAATATCGCTTTCCGTTTTCAATGATACTCGCCGGCCCGATTACAAAGCGGCCGACACTGCGTGGCTGGAGCGTGTAACTATATGAACTGGATCGGCTGATCGATCCGTTGATGATGGACATGCTGCTGGACTGACTGGGTCCACTTAGTATGTTGAATGCACTGAAATCAGGTGGTGTAAAGTTCTTGCCACTCGAGTTTTCTATTTTAAACTCCAGATTAAAATAGCCATTTAACTCTATTTCCGTCGCATCGGCGATGGCAGAGATAGATACAGACTGCCCCTGCACATACCAACTCCAGAAAAAGACAATGAGGAAAGAGTATAGTACCTTGGTTTTACCACTCATAAATCGTTGATGCTTTACTGACGCTGGCAGCAAAAGTAAGAATTATAACTTTTCGGTCTTGAATTTATACTTTTCTTTTGCCGGAGCGGGAGGCACATTTTGTTTAGGAGTTTGCTGTTGTGCAAAGAAGTCGTCTATGGATGGAAACTTATTCCAGAAGCTGTCCATAGATTGCTGCGGTTCATTTTTGTCTTTACTACCGTCCGGTGATTGCTTGATTCCATCCGGGTTTGCTTTAGCATAGAGCGTTATCTCCGCGGTAGAGAGTGCCTCTTTTCCGCTACCCATCTTAGCTTTGCCGATAGTAACCACACCTGTTTGCAGGGGTTCCAGATAATAGGTATAAGTGATAGTCCGGCTAGAATTACCATTGGAAAATACATACGAAGACGATGTGAACGGACCTGAGACCACCTTCAGCCCATGTAATTCCGGCTCGGCAAACTCGCCAACAGAATTATTAGCCGTAAAGGTTACTATTACCTGATTATTCATAAGTACAGTATCCCTACTGACTTTTACGCTCAGCGAAGGTTCCTGTGCGCTCGACAACAGCGGAACACATATACAAAGCAGAAATGTCAATATTCGCATAGTTTCATTTTTTCAATTACAACGAAATTATGCATTAAATAATGTCTGGCCTGCATCGTATAACAATACATTAAGAAATCTATGCTCAGAAAGGCAAGTCGTCATCCTGGTTTTCCGGACTGAAATCAGGCTTGGATGCACCTCCTTTATAGTCCTGATTTTCCATCGGGGGCATACTGTCCCGGGCATCCAGCATCTGAAAACTGTCCACCTTGATCTCGGTGATAAAGCGCTCCTGATTATTACTGTCAGTGTATTTGCGGGAGGTAATTTTCCCTTCGATATACACTTTACTGCCTTTCTTCAGAAACTGCTGTGCAATCTCTGCCTGACGGCCCCACATGACAATATTGTGCCATTCAGTCAATGTCTTTTTCTCTCCGGTGACTCTGTCTTTGTACGTTTCGTTGGTTGCTAATGAAAAACTTGCTTTTGAATTATTTTCAAACTGCTTTACTTCCGGATCGCGTCCCAGATTTCCGATTAAAATTACTTTGTTTACCATAGGAAGTCAATTATTTTGTTTAGTGATTAATTTTTTATCAAAGATAGGCTTATACTTTAAAAGTTCGTATATTTTAATCCGGATTACGCATGAGAAATCTATATGGATAAATACCAACTTTGTATTTGGCTGTTTACGCAATTTTTTCCCAATACAGAAAGAACTGTACCTGCAGAAAATCCTGTTCCTTAATAACAGGTGTCTGATTTTACCACAAACAACACCTAAAACGTAACTTTTCAACTCAAATAAATGATAAACATCATTTGAGAGTTTTAGCTTCATTCAGCTTGCATCTTGATTCAGGGGCGTAGCCTTGTTTTCAATGTAGCAATTGCATTCATACAGGACCTTAGGGCGTAGCCCTGATATCTCAATATTTAAAAATACAATTTATTTAATCAACACTGATATCAATATTAAACCTGGATATAAATTTAGCCGGGGTAAAAATTATTTTGTTTATGATACCGGGACTACGCCCCTCAATATATCATCGTGGGCTTATCTACTCAGATTACAAGGCTACGCCCCTAAGATGAGAATGCTAAGGATTAGATTAATAGATAATTCAAGTCAATAGTTATGAATAAATTAATTGCAGATATTCAACCCTTACAGGGTTGGTAGATTTTCTGATCCCTTCCCGCCAATTGCAATTGGGGGCTATTCACATTCAGCCCTGTCAGGGCTGTGTTACTAAGATGAATTAGGTAAAATATTGTTTTCACTGATTTAATTTGTTTGAGGTGAATAGTTACATGAGATTTAATTCTTTTCCGCCAATGCAGGATCAATTTATGATTCACCCCAAAGTGTCAAATACTTTGTGATAAATAAAGGTGTGGGTAGTCCGGCAGCTTCATCCTGACTATACCATTTTCCTTGATTTAGGGCTGGGGAGGCACCATCAATCCCACATTCATAAAAGTGGATTATTAGTTTGCGGTGGCTTAGAATTTGAGTCATTTCTACCAAAGGATGAGTTAATTGGACAGTTTGATTCCACTCCCGTGTCCACTGCTGTGCCAATTCTTTTTCAGACAGTAGTGTGGTACTTTCTGTAAGATAAAAATCATACATATTCCTGTAAATTCCAGAATCCGAACGTTGCCTCATCCAGATTTTGTCCTCTCTTTGAAATACAGCGTAGTACAGGAAAAGGGACGACAAAGAGTTTTTTGGCTTTATAGCGGGCAGTGAATCCACACAGTTCTTTCTTGCTGCTACACAAATGCTTTGTAGTGGACAAACAGCACAAAGGGGATTACGCGGGACACATACTGTCGCGCCGAGATCCATCATTGCCTGGTTGAATATTCCCGGATTTTGATGATCGATCACTTCCTCAGCCCGAAGAGTAATTAGTTTCTTAAATGTGGAAGTATTGCTCATTTCTTCGATACAAAAAACTCTCGACAGGATGCGGGCTGCATTGCCATCAATTGCAGGCGCCGGAATATTCCAGGCAAAGGAGGCAATCGCTGCTGCACTGTATGCACCGATACCCTTTATTTCCTGTAGTCGCTGGAGATTATCCGGAAGTTTTCCGCCGAATTCTGCTACCACTTGTTTCGCACCCGCATGCAAGTGTTCTGCGCGCCGATAATAACCCAGGCCTTTCCATAATTGCATGACAGCTTCCGGAGAGGCTGCAGCCAGGGATTCTATGGTCGGGAATGCTGCAATAAATCGCTGATAATAGGCCCATCCCTGTGCTACCCTTGTCTGATGCAGGATCACTTCAGAGACCCAGATGAAATAAGGGTCTTTCTCGCCTTTCCAGGGCATAGGCCGGGCAGCAGGATCATACCATCGGAGGAGTAGCTGAGCAAAGTCGCTTTTCATACACACAAAAAAAGGGAATTTTTTAGATTCCCTTTTACTATTCATACTTTATGTATTCTAAACAGCTTTTTTCTTATCCTTCATCCGCATATTGAAGAGGTTATTGTATCGGTATTGGATCATTTCTTTCAGTTCTTTACGGGCAAAGAATATGCGGCTCTTGATGGTTCCTAAAGGCAGATCCAGCTCTTCGGCTATTTCCTGATATTTAAAGCCCTCATAGTGCATGATAAAAGGAATCCGCAGGGCTTCATCCAGGCTGTTAATCATACCTTCCAGCTCTTTCATGAAGATGGTGGTCTCGCCCTCATTGATCTCAGTGCCACCGGAGTTAAGCAGAAAGAGATTATTGGTAGAGTCCATGATGGTATTCGCCTTCATTTTTTTGCGGTAGTTATTGATGAAGATGTTCTTCATGATCGTAAATAACCACGCTTTCAGGTTTGTATCCGGTGCAAATTTATCTCTGTTGATCAGGGCTCTGTAAGTCGTCTCCTGATACAAATCTTTGGCATCCTCTGAGTTTTTCGTCAGATTGAGCGCAAATGAATGTAAATATTGTGATACTTCTTCGATTTTCAGGTTAAAATCGTGTGCTGACATTATGAGAAGATTTATATTGTAAAGTTAGACGTTAAAATACTGGTTTTGTATACTTTCTTTTGTAAAAAAATTGTCACATAATCCAAACAATCATAAAACGCAGCAAACAACCCGCTTATTTGTAAAAAAAGGAGTTGTGCCGTAACTTTATGTTATTATTAACAATAATTTTATGATGATACTTCTTAAAAGTGAATTATAATTGTAAAAGTTATAAGGTTAAAATAATGAATAAAATTCCATATAAGTACATATTTCTTATTTTTTTTTCAACTTTCATGCTAAATGCGCATGCACAGAGTCAGAGAGCAGAGGTCGGAAAAACGCTAAATCAGTTGCACAGCAGCACTTTGGTCGTATTGCTGGAATCTTATCATAAGACGATCGGGTATTATGACATGATGATACAAAAAGGGGGAACATCGCAGGCCGCTATCGAAAAAAAGCGCATCAATGCAATTGCTGAAAGAGATGCAAAGAATAAAGCTCTGGTCAATGCGTTTTCGCAGCAATACCTGTTTTCCAAAGTCCTGTTCCTGTATGACTATCAATATAATTTCAAAACGCAGGAAATTACCGGCGCCTTCCTGAATACTCAATTACAAGCGGATCACACAATTACACTGACCACGCCGGATTTCTTTATTGGCGGATTGATGGACAGAATGAATCGGGATCAATTTAAATATCAGTTTTACACACTCCGCCCGGACGGCACCGAACTGCCGGATAAAGTGAGGGGTGAGGTTCAGACCACTTTTCTGATTTTCAAGCGGTCACCAAATACGATAGTCTATAAACTCAATAAACGGCTTACCCGGGCATTTGGTAAGTATAGTAAATAGCTTGTTTGTTATTCACACCTAACATGTCTCACTCAGAAGTAATTCGGATCTGACTTACTGATCGATATGGCTTTGTGGGGATAAGGTATCTGCCTGCTGATAGGTATAGGTAATATATCTGAATTTACCGGAAGCGCGCTTTTGATTATATTGATTCAAATCATAAATCGGAAATCGGCGGATGATTTCATGATTCTTCACATAGAATGAATCCCGGCCGAAATATCCTTTCTGGAGATCAGGGGGCATAAAGGGCAGGATATACTTAAACTCGCTATCGTCGCCCTTGTTGATCACTGCATACGCATTTCCGATGTGTGTGGCATCCTCGGTATTGGTATAGAAGACCAGGTCTTTCTTACCATCACCGTCCAGATCGGTAGTGTAAATACCGGAAATCCTTCCTATGGCTGCATGGTCCTTATTGTACAGGATATCACCGTCTTCGCGGATAACCACCTGAGCTGAAGCATCCATCATGCCTCCCCGGGTATAAATCTCATACGTATAGTCTCCGGCGGGGATAGTGTCTATATAAAATAATGCACGGGCTGTACCATCATAAGGTTTATAAGTAGAAGGGGCTTTTATCCCACCATCATTGCGACAAGCTATCAGGTAAAGGAATGAAAACATTGCTATCAGGGGGAGAGAGTTTTTCAGAAACCGAAAATCATGTTTACAAATCATTAGTCATTGAGTTTTAATACTTCAAGGAAGGCTTTTTGCGGCACTTCTACATTTCCGATTTGTCGCATTTTCTTTTTTCCTTCTTTTTGTTTCTCGAGCAATTTACGCTTTCTGGAGATATCACCACCATAACATTTAGCGGTAACGTCTTTACGTAAGGCGGATAATGTCTCCCGGGCAATAATTTTCGCACCGATTGCTGCCTGTATTGCGATCACAAACTGCTGTCGGGGCAGGAGTTCTTTCAGTTTGCTACAGATTTTACGACCCAATTGCTCGGCTTTTGTCCGGTGTACCAAAGCAGACAGCGCATCCACATTATCGCCATTGATTTTGATGTCAAGGCGGACGAGATCACTGATTCTGTAATCAAGCGGATGATAATCAAAGGAAGCATAACCTTTGGATATCGATTTCAGCCGGTCATAAAAATCAAATACGATTTCAGCAAGCGGAAGCTCAAAAGTAAGCTCTACCCGGGTCTGCGTCAGATACAATTGCTTCGTCAAAATCCCGCGCTTATCCATACACAGCGTCATGATGGAGCCGATGTAATCCGGTTTGGTGATGATCTGAGCGATGATATAAGGTTCTTCTACACGCTGTAGCATCGTGGGTTCCGGAAGATCATTTGGTGTATTGATCACTAATTTCTCCGATGGATTGGCCGTTTTGTATGCATAATACATTACATTGGGTACAGTGGTAATCACATCTTGTTTGAACTCACGACTCAGGCGCTCCTGAATGATTTCGAGATGCAACATCCCCAGGAAGCCACATCGGAAGCCAAAGCCCAGTGCTGCAGAGCTCTCGGGCTCGAAGGTCAGTGAGGCATCATTGAGTTGTAATTTTTCAAGACTATCCCGCAGATCTTCGAAATCATCATTGTCGATAGGATAGATCCCGGCGAATACCATTGGCTTTACCTCTTCAAATCCGATGATCGGATTCGGCGAACCATTCTGTGCGTGCGTAATCGTGTCTCCTACTTTTATTTCTTTAGAAACCTTGATACCGGTGATCAGGTAGCCCACATTTCCAGCCTGTAACTCATCGCGTTCCAGCATACCCATCTGCAGAATGCCTATTTCATCAGCATTATACACATTTCCGGTATGGAAAAACCGCAATTGTTCATTTTTACGGATAGTTCCATTGATTAGACGAAAATAGACAACTACGCCCCGGAAAGGATTGAATACTGAATCAAAAATCAGCGCTTGCAATGGAGCTGCGGGATCACCCTTGGGCGGAGGTATCCGCTCTACAATAGCCGTCATCAGCTCTTGGATGCCAATCCCTGTCTTGCCGCTGGCTAGTATAATTTCTTCAGGTTTACATCCCAGAAGCTCTACGATTTGTGTGGAGACTTCATCTACCATAGCGCTGTCCATATCGACCTTGTTGAGCACCGGAATAATCTCCAGATCGTGTTCCATCGCCATGAAAAGGTTTGAGATCGTCTGTGCCTGAATGCCCTGTGATGCATCGACCAGCAGTAAGGCGCCTTCACAGGCAGCGATAGACCGGGAAACCTCATACGAGAAGTCCACATGCCCCGGTGTATCAATCATATTGAAGACATACGTCACACCATCAGTGTGCTGGTACTGCATCTGTATAGCGTGGCTCTTGATCGTGATGCCCCTTTCCCGCTCCAGATCCATGTCATCGAGTGCCTGATCCTTCATGTCGCGCTCAGAGATAGTACGGGTAAATTCCAGTAAGCGATCAGACAAGGTACTCTTGCCATGGTCTATGTGTGCGATCACACAAAAGTTACGGATCAGTTTCATGCCGCAAATGTAAGGAATCCGTAAATATACTCATGCATGTCGCGATAAAATGATACCTTTGCACCGCTTTTTCTGAATAGGGACAATTTGTTACTGTTCGACCATGAATTAAGATACCAAAATATGAATATCCAAGAAGAAAAGAAAACCGATCAGCAGTTTGACCTGCAGGTAGAATTAAGCCATCAGGACATCAAAAATCATTTCAATGCTGAAGTGAACAAGATGTCCCGCACGATGAAGATGAAAGGCTTCCGCCCGGGAAAAACACCACCGGCATTGCTGAAGAAAATGTATGGCCCTGATGTGATGGCCCGCAGTATCAATGAATTAATTCAAAGTAAGACACAGAGTTATCTGGAAGACAATAGCCTGGAAGTATTCGGACCACTGGTCATTACTGATGTCAAAAAAGATTTCCAGTTTTCTCCGGATGTCAATGAAGATTTCAATGCCACACTCCGGTTTCTGAAACCATTTAATGCAGAGCAGGGGCTGGAAGGTCTGAAGGGTGAAATCAGCTATTATCTTCCCTTAATCGAGGAAGATAAGATGGAGGCACATATCAATGAGATCCTGCTGGATAATGGTACACTGGAAGAGGCAAATGAGATAAAGGCAGATAGCCTGGTGGAAATCGATATTCTGAGAGAAAATGAAACCGATGAACCCATAATCTTCAAACTGGTAGTCAGTCAGATCCCGGATGAAAAGTTGAGAGAAAGCATAATGAATCAGGCTGTGGGTTTTGAATTTGAATTCAAGCCAAAGGATATTTCCGACAATGAGCAGTTTATTTTTGTCAATATCCTTGATAAACTAAACAGTAAAATGGATGCAGAGAATGTCACTGAAGTATCAACAGACGACACTCCGGCTCAATTTACTGCAGATAGACTATTGAAGGGGAAAATATCTAAGATCGAAGATCGCGTCCCGGCGGTGCTTGACGAAGAGCTCTTCAAGAAAATTGATCCGCGGGGCGAAGTGGATACAAAAGAAAAATTGGAAGAGGTGATTAAAAAAGGGACTCAAAACAGAGTTCGCCCTGAATCCAATATATTATTTTTCATGGAGCTCAAAGAAATGCTGACCGGGAAATACCCATTGGACGCTGATGATGATTATGTGCGGGAGGTGTATGTTCAAAACTATCAGGTAGATCAGCACGCACTGGACCATCATTTATCTGAACTACGCGAGGACCTGAGCTGGATGCGCATCAAGGATGGCCTGGACAAGGAATTTGGTCTGCGAATACAGGAACATGAGTTAAGAAACGCGATTGGCCGGGACATTTTTCAATATTTTGGCGGATACAACATTTCACAGCAGATGTTGGATGACCTCATTGACCGGCAACTTAAGAATAAAGAGCAGGTCAATCACTACAGTGAGCGAATCTACTTTGCTAAGGTTGCCGAAGCATTAGTAGAGAATAACTTTTTCGAGAGTAAAGAGATTTCAACAGATGAGCTGAATCAGCGCATCACTGACATGAATACGAAAATTGATGAAAAGTATGCAGCGAATGACCATCACCACCATCATCATCATGATGAGGACGTGCATACTTCAGAAGTGGAATAAACTTTAAAATTTTAAAGCCAGAATCATCCATTTATCCAGTTGCATACGTTTATGTATGAAACAGAATGAACTTTTTATGCCTTTGGATATTTTATTAAAAAATCAAATTGAAGATGTTTTCAGCTAACGAGTTTAAGAAATACGCAACCAAGCACCTGAACATGAACAGCATGCACCTCGAAAAATACATGGAGGTGAGTGTTCCCAATATACATGCATTCACACCTGCGGTGATCGAAGAGCGCCAGATGAATGTAGTCAGTATGGATGTTTTCTCCCGATTGATGATGGACCGGATTATCTTTATGGGTGTACCGGTAAATGATTATGTAGCCAATGTGATTCAGGCGCAGTTACTGTTTTTAGAAAGTACAGATGCGAAGCGGGATATCCAGATGTTTATCAATAGCCCCGGCGGTTCTGTCATCAATGGGCTGGGTATATATGATACGATGCAGTATGTCACACCGGATGTAGGCACGATATGCACCGGACTGGCCGCCAGTATGGGCGCAGTATTGCTTGCTGCCGGAGCCAAGGGTAAGCGTACCTGTCTGTACCATAGCCGTGTGATGATTCACCAGCCACTGGGTGGCATGGAAGGTCAGGTCTCAGACATGGAGATCTCCTATAAACTCATCAAACAAATGCAAAAGCAGTTGTATGATATACTGGCAGTACATACAAACCAACCCTATGAGAAAATAGAACAGGATTGTGACCGGGACAACTGGATGACTTCTGACCAGGCAAAGGAATATGGGCTGGTGGATGAAGTGTTGGACAAGACCAATCCCAGAAAAAAACAACTGATAGATGAAAAATAGACCGACCTGCTCATTTTGCGGAAAGGATAAGGATGAAGTCCTGCTCCTCATAGAGGGATTGGAAGGCCATATCTGTGAATATTGTGTCGAAAAGGCTTATGATATCATAGAGGAAGAACTGATCTCCCGTTCACGATCCAGTAACATTAGTAGTAAGACCAAGTTTCAGAAGACACCCCGGCAGATCAAAGAGCATCTGGACGAATATGTAATCGGTCAGGATCAGGCAAAGAAAGTATTGTCTGTGGCGGTGTACAATCACTATAAACGACTCAAACAGTCTGACAAAGACATCCAGATTGAGAAATCAAATATCATCCTGCTCGGCCCAACAGGTGTGGGTAAGACATTGCTCGCCAAAAGCATTGCTTCATTACTCAAGGTGCCTTTTGCCATCGTAGATGCGACCGTTTTTACGGAAGCCGGATATGTAGGCGAAGACGTGGAGAGCATATTGACTCGTTTACTTCAGGTATGTGACTATGACGTGTCGCTGGCTGAAACCGGGATAGTTTATATCGACGAAATCGATAAAATAGCCCGTAAGCGGGATAATCCGTCACTTACCCGGGATGTGTCCGGCGAGGGAGTACAACAAGCCCTGCTGAAAATGCTCGAAGGTACAGATGTTAATGTTCCACCTCAGGGTGGTCGTAAGCATCCCGAACAGAAACTGATAAAAGTAAATACACAGAATATACTCTTCATCTGTGGTGGTGCTTTTGATGGCCTGGATAAGCATATTGCCCGCAGGCTGAACACACAGGTTATCGGTTTTAATCAGTCAAATAGCTTAAACTTGCAAGCAGATAATTTGTATCAATATGCGATTCACGAAGATCTCCGGCATTTCGGGTTGATCCCGGAATTGCTGGGCCGGTTACCTGCATTGACCTATCTGGATCCGCTGACAAAAGAGATGCTGCTCGAGATACTGGTCAAGCCCAAGAATGCACTGATACAGCAGTACAGCAAGCTTTTTGAATACGAAAAAGTCAAGCTCGACGTCACGCAAGAAGCGCTGGAATATATTGCACAGACTGCATTGGACTATAAGTTGGGCGCCAGAGGCCTGCGATCCATCTGTGAAGCGATCTTCCTCGATGATATGTTTGACATTCCATCAGAGAAGAAGACCCGCGTGCTCACTATTGACCGTGAATACGTAGTAGAGAAAATCTCTAAATCAAAGATTAAGAAGAGCCTGAAAGTCGCCTGACCATGCGGTATTTCGCCTGGTGTGACTACGATGGGACCGACTATGCCGGGTGGCAGCGTCAACCCAATGCGCCATCTGTCCAGCAGACTATAGAAGAAGCGCTGGGCCTTTTTCTACTTCAGAAGATTGATATTACCGGATGTGGTCGTACAGATGCCGGGGTGCATGCGCGTAATTATTGCTTTCATTTTGACCATGAAAAGGATCTGGAGCCTGAATCCTTTCTTTATAAGGCAAACAGCATATTGCCGGACAGCATTGCCATTCATCGTATCCGGAAGGTAACATCGGATGCACACGCCCGCTTTGATGCCCTGTCACGGAGCTATGAATACAAGATCGTACCTGCGAAAGAGCCACTTCAGAGACATTTCGCTGCACATATTCCTACTCTCCGAACTTTTGATCTCCGATTATTGAATGAGGCGGCTGCATTCATAGGCACTCTCATGAACTTTGGCTCATTTTGCAAGACAAACAGCGCCAATAACACCACCCAATGTACTTTGGCGCATTGTGCCTGGTCATCAGAGTCCGGTCAGATCATCCTTCGAATCTCTGCCAACCGGTTCCTGCGAGGTATGGTACGACTCATCGCAGGCGCTTGTCTCAATTATATGACAGGCAAACTTACAATGGAAGAGTTGAGAGAATTTTCCCTATCAGAACAGATATTGCCACATGCCTGGTCAGTCCCGGCTTGTGGTCTCCTGTTTACCGGTGCCATCTATCCGATGGATATGAAGGAATAATTTATGTAACTATTCAGTTCAAATAAATTTTATTAACAAAAAAAGAATCCGGTCGTGGCGTAGGCTGGAGCCTACGCCCAACATTCTGTTAGTTAAAAAGTTAATTTAAGCGAAGCTTAAATTAACTTTTTAACTTAGTCCACCGCTAAGCGTAGGCTCCCCGACCTATCGGGACAGGATAAATGTGATTCGATGTTCAGCCATCCGGCTTACACTAAAGGCAGGTATTTATCATTGAGGATTTTCCAGTGATGAAGTTGATGCCCGATGATAGTAAAGCCCAGGGCCAGTACTGAAATTTCTTTTCCATTGCTGATTCCGGTACGCATCAGAGCCTCCGGCGACAGATCTTTAAACAGCGCTATACTGGTTTTTCTGACCAGTATCAATTCCTCCATCAGATCGGCAATACTACGCAGGCGGGCATTGCCATTGGTGACATAATCATCCTGATCAAAACCCGCTAAAGGTGTTTTGTCAGCCCGTGCAAACCGCAGTGCCCTGTATGCAAACACCCGCTCAGTATCCGTGATATGCAGCAACACATCGCGGACTGGCCATTTGCCCGGTGCATAGGTCTTCTCGCCCAACGACTCCAGCATTTTCTGATCCTGCGACTTTAATTGTTGCAGACTTATAGCAAATGCATCCATCAATTCTATATCATCTACCTGAATGATATACTTACTAAAATAATCCGGCAAAGGATTAATATCTGATCTTCTCATGCTATAAAAATACGAAGCATTTTGTAAAGATGCTAAAGATTATTCCGGCTCACTCTTGCCCCCGCCCTTTTCCAGAATAGCTGCCTTGATCTTAGTTTCGATTTCTGCGGCTACCTCGGGATTATCTTCGATGAACTGCTTGGCAGCATCCCTGCCCTGTGCGATTTTGGTGTCACCATACGAATACCAGGAGCCGGATTTCTGGATGATGTCATAATCCACACCCAGATCTACGATCTCGCCGGATTTAGAAATACCGCTGCCAAACATGATATCAAAAATAGCAGTACGGAAAGGTGGAGCGAGCTTGTTTTTGACTACTTTCACCTTGACCTGATTGCCGAGCAGGTTATTGTCCTTGTCTTTGATTGGCGGGCCTGAGCGGCGGATATCGAGTCTCTGGCTGGCATAAAACTTGAGTGCATTTCCACCGGTAGTTGTCTCCGGGTTGCCAAACATCACACCGATTTTTTCACGCAACTGATTGATGAAGATGCAACAACACCCGGTACGACCGATGGTGGCAGTAAGTTTACGTAGTGCCTGAGACATCAGACGTGCCTGTAAGCCCATCTTCGAATCGCCCATCTCACCTTCAATCTCACTTCGTGGCGTAAGTGCAGCTACTGAGTCCACGACTAAGATATCGATAGCACCGGAGCGGATAAGATTCTCAGCGATTTCCAGCGCCTGCTCTCCATTGTCCGGCTGCGAGATCAGGAGATTCTCTGTATCTACTCCCAGATTACGCGCATAAGATGGATCAAATGCATGCTCTGCATCGATAAAGGCAGCTATACCGCCATTGCGCTGTGCTTCTGCGATGGCATGGATAGCTAGCGTAGTCTTACCTGAAGATTCGGGGCCATAGATTTCTATGACACGACCTTTGGGAAAGCCACCGATGCCTAGTGCAATGTCAAGGCCTAAAGAACCGGTGGATATAACTTCAATATTGGTCTGGGCTCTGTCTCCCAACTTCATGATGGTCCCTTTGCCATAGGTTTTTTCCAACTTATCCATGGTGAGTTGGAGTGCTTTAAGTTTTGCTTCTTTTTCTGACATTCTGATTGATTTTAACCCGGTTTATTTATGAGATCCGGACGGTATTAAACGGATAATTTTCATTTGCCACCTAAATTTCAGGCGCAAATGAATATAAAAAGCAAATATATGTTATTCCAAAATGTAAAAGTACATTTTCAGGCATTCTGGATGAAAAAAATGAACACAATACCAACATCGCCCTTATTTTTCTTAATAAATCGTCAATATGCCGTATAAAATGAACTTTTTATACACAATTGCCTTTATCAAACAGTTGTTCTTTATGTCAAAGGAAATATAGATAGAGCAACATTCGTTGAATTCTAAATTGTATTAATAAATGAAAAAAATTGTTTTCTTTTTACTGGGTGCGGCTTTATATGTCTCACCGGCATTTGCAGGTACTTCTGCACATCAGTTGACCATGCACAGCGATAATACTGCTGTTTTAATAGGCGACAAAACAAAGGTGGATAGCTTTCACGTAAGTGGAAACTGTGGCATGTGTGAAAAAACTATTGAAAAAGCCGCTTTATCCGTCAAGCACGTGAAAAAAGCAGACTGGAACAAAGACACAAAAGTCTTGGTCGTCGAATATAAAGACGGTAAGGTAGATTTGATGGATGTTCATAAGGCTATCGCAGCTTCCGGATATGACACAGATAAGGTGAGAGCAAAAGATGCGGACTATAATAACCTGCATGCCTGCTGCCAGTATGACCGAAAGTAAGGATGGGATAGTGCTCAATTGAAGCACCAGCACATTATTGACGCCATTTTCTATTTAGTGTATGAGATAGAAAATGGCGTTTTTTATTTTTAAAAACTATACTTGAACCGCAGATACACTGCCTGCAGCGGACTGTGATAATGATGGGTCGTATGATCCCGCTCCGCAATAATCTGTGCAGTTAAATTCACATCAAAATTTTGAGCAGCGGAATAGCTGAGCACCGGACTAATAAATGCCGGATGCTGTTTATTCGCCGAATAGACCACAGCAAGGCCACAATCCAATAAAGGATTAATCGTATAATTGCCCTGTGCGAAGATCGAGTATGCATAGGGGTACAGATTCTCCGCAGATGGGGTATAATCAAAGAGATTGAGGATGGATTGTTCCCCGCCGGAAGAATTGTAGAGAAATCCGAAAGTATAGAGAAGGTTGTACCGTGTAGATTGTTGATATTCGATCGTAGCGGAAAAATTGGTTTTTGCAGCAATCGCATTGTCCGGGATAAAAACCGAAAACTCTCCCCGTAAGCTCCCGCTCCCCAGATTCCCGGCAAAACCACCACCCAGCATAATTTTTTGATAATATTTACCCACGATACCCTGTACATCATAGGAGCCCAAACCAAACTTCCATCGCAGAGCCATGACCGAACTGTCCAGGGACTCCGCCATCTTCAACGCCAGCTCCAGCGAACTGTTCCAACTCCTGTACCAGGTGACACGCAGCGCATCAGATCCCGGACGCTCCTCATAATCGAAATCCGTGAAACGATAGGTGTTGAAAATATCATTGGGGTTCCACAGTGTGGCTATGCCCCAGTTGATCCGTTGCCGACCGGCAGCAATCTCCCATTTTCCAATATTATACTGTGCATACAAACGATCCAATACCGTATGCAATACGATCTTCTGATTATTGACGATAAGTCTGTCCAGATCGAAATAATCATTGGCTTCTTTGCTGAGCATCGCTCCAAAATCAGAATTTAACCGGACGAGACCACCGTAGAAAAGCCGTGTACGTAGGGCCGCATTTACTTCCAGTCCCG
>Ga0138256_10003311_pt1 | contig 17153 bp, 14 predicted proteins | sample KNB2016incub_MG_FD_105486 | JGI IMG/M metagenome (GOLD analysis project Ga0138256, IMG submission 105486) | Active sludge microbial communities from wastewater in Klosterneuburg, Austria - KNB2014incub_MG | ecosystem: Engineered > WWTP > Activated sludge > Unclassified | place: Austria... | reverse complement strand
CTGACGGCGGCGGCGGCGGCGGCGTGCATGCTACCGGTGGTCACCGCGGCACAAGCGATCAGACAGGCGCTGGCGAAGCTGGCGGCGCGGCGAATCGCGCTCGTATCACCGTATCCAGAAGCCTTGGCCGAGTCCGGCTATGCCTACTGGCGCAATGCCGACATCAACGTCGTGCACGCCTTGCGCGTCGCTGAGCGCCTCTCGGACACTCACGATATCTACGAACTAACGAGTCAGGATGCTCTGCGAGCGATCAATGCCGTGACGAAAGACGACGTGGATTGTATCGTCGTATCCGGCACCGGAATGCCGACGCTTGCGGCCCTGCGTCAGCGAGGTTGTGCGGCGCGCGGTGTACCCGTTATCTCTTCGAATCTTTGCCTCGCTTGGTCCTTGTTAGTATGCGCGGCACCCGAACTGGCCCCCGCCTTACCAGCGGGCTTGATCGTCGCAAAGCCATAGCGCTTGAAGCGCGCGAGCGCGCCGTCGGACCGCAGGTATTCGAGCAAACGTACCGCGCCCGGACTCGCCGCCCGCGTCAACGCGACCGGATAGACGATCGGCGCATGTGTCGCGGCTTCGAACTCGGCGACGACTCGAACTCGCGGCTCGAGTTTTGCATCCGTAGCGTAGACGACGCCGAGTGGCGCCTCGCCACGCGCGACGAATGCGAGCGCACCGCGAACGTTGTCAGCGTAGGCGGTCCGGCCCTCGATCGCATGCCACACGCCAATCGATTGCAGCGCGCCGCGAGCATAGCGGCCAGCCGGAACAGCCGCCGGGTCGCCGAGCGCGAGCCTCCCACGACCCAGCGCGGCAAGTAGCGTGCTGGCGTTCTGCAAATCGACCTGAACTTTGCTGTTGATCGGTGCAATCAGTACCAGGCGATTGCCAAGTAGATCCTGGCGCGTATTGGGTCGCAGCAAGCCGCGCTGCTGCAGGTAGTTCATCCATTCGAGATCGGCGGAAAGAAATAGATCAGCGTCAGCACCAGCCTCTATCTGGCGGGCAAGGATTGCACTCGATGCAAAGGACAGCCGCACCGGTATCCCGGTTGAGCGTGTAAACGCGGTGGTGATTTCCTGCAGAACGTCGGTGAGTGAAGCCGCAGCATAGGCTGTTACGACCTCGTGCGTTGCTTGTGCGCCTGACGCAACGCTCGGCATCGCGGCACAGAGCAGCACCACTCGCAGAGCGCATCTTGTTAGCTCGTGAAGTCGCCGGCGCACGCTGCGAGCGTATCATTTGACGCACAAGAGCGCATCCGTACCTGCTACTCTTTGCAGATGGCAGCCACAGTCATTCAATCGGCGCACGACGTGCTCGACTTCTGGTTCGGCCAGCTGCCACTCGATCAGGCCGCACTGGCCGAGCGTATGCGCTACTGGTTTGCCGGGGAATCCGACCCCGCCGCCGCGCGCCGCCATGATCAGGCAATCCGCGAGCGCCTGGTGCCGCTGCTCAATCTGGCGGTGAACAACGAACTCGGCGGCTGGAGCGCGAGCCCGCGTCGGCGCCTTGCGCTGATTCTGCTGTTCGATCAGGTGCCGCGGAATGCGTTTCGCGGCACCGCCGCCGCCTACTCGTTCGATGATCACGCACTGGCGCTGACAGTCGAGGGACTGCGCGACGCGGCCGATGCGCCGCTCGATCCGGTAGAACGTCTGTTCTTCTATATGCCACTACAGCATGCCGAATTGCGCAGCGCCCAGGACGAATCCCTGCGTGTCTACCGCCGACTCGGTGCGGATGCGCCGCCTGCACTCAAGCCTGCGTTCGAGAGCGTGCTGGAATATGCGCACCAACACGCCGAGATCATCAATCGCTTCGGCCGATTTCCGCACCGCAACCGTGTTCTGCAGCGTGTTAGCACGCCGGAAGAGTTGGCGTGGTTGGCGGACTCGGGCGAAAGTTTCGGCCAATAGCGTTCACACGATGGCTCGGCAGGCGGGAGCCGCGCTCAGTCGCTTGTATCGGGCTCGATGAACGACCAGGCGATCTCGGGAAACCTGGCTTTGATCGCCTGTTCCAGTGCGTTGATCTCTGCCACCGCCTGATCGATCGGCATGCCAGTGCGCATCTTGATCTTTGCGGCTAACATCACCTGCGGCCCCAGCTGCAGCGTTATCGCATTCAGCAGAGACTCGATCGCGGCGTGCCTGGCAATCTCGTCGCGGATGCCCGCCTGCAGCTCGTCCTCGGCCGATCGTCCCACCAGCAAACCGCGAATACGGATCGCCACGAAGATCGAGACAATGATCAGCACGATGCCGATCGCGATCGATCCAATCGCATCGAGCCGTGGATCGTTCATGATCGTCGCGAGCGCGACGAACGCGAACGCGATGCCGAGCCCGACCAATGCCGCGACGTCTTCGCCGAACACGACTACCAACTCGGCATTGCGGGTCGTTCGCAACCACTGGCCCAAGCGCTTGGCTCCACGAATCTTCTTGATCTCACGCAGAGCGCCATACAGCGAACCCGACTCGAGTAGCATTGCGATCCCAAGCACGACGAGTGCGACCCACGGCTTGTTGAGCACCTCGGGCTCGTGCAGTTTGTGCCAGCCCTCGTAAATGGAGAACAATCCGCCCATGCTGAACAGCAGAATCGCGACGATGAAGCTCCAGAAGTACGACAGCTTGCCGTAGCCCAACGGGTGTTTCTCATCCGGTGGCTGTTGCGATTGCTTCAAGCCCAGCCACAGCAGCACCTGATTGCCAGCGTCGGCGAACGAATGGATCGCTTCGGCGAGCATGCTGCCGGAATTGGTGTAGAGGCTCGCCGCCAACTTGGCGACGGCGATACCGAGGTTGGCAACGAATGCATAGAGGATCGCTTTCGCCGCCGAGCCTTGAGCCGCCATATTTCTCCCGAAATGAATTGTCAGTTATTGAACGATACTGGCCGGCGCGAAGTCCGGCGCCGTCAACGGCATCTCGGTCACTGGCCCCAACTTCACCGCATCTGCGCGTATCCTGGCAGCATCGCCGATCATCACGATCGCCACATCCTCGGGCTTCGGAAAGGCATCCGCGATCACGGCGTTGGCCGCAGTCGCGTCGACGGCCTGCAGCGCCGGACCATAGCCTTCTATGTACGAAAGCGGCAGATGATAGAGCTCGAGATCGCCGAACGTGGCGGCCCAATGGGCTGCCGTCTCGAGCCGCAACGGATACTGCCCTAACACATAAGCGCGTGCCGACTCGAGCATGTCGGGCGCGACGGGACGCTCGTGCAACTCGTCCAAGGTTGTGAGCGCCAGATCGACCGCCTTGCCGGTATTCTCGGTCAGCACGAACGAGCGAATCGCAAACTCGCCCGCGACGCTGCCACGTGCGAATGCCGAACTCGCGCCGTAGGACAACCCCGATTTGACGCGCAGCTCCGAATTCAGGATGGACGTGAAACGTCCCCCATAGAGCGTATTGACGAGATCGAGAGCGGGCCGGCCGACGTACTTGCGAGCCACGCCGACATTGCCGATCCAAAAATAGGTTTGCACTGCGCCCGGTGCGTCGACTAACAAGACACGCCGCCCTTTGATGCGCGCTGGCGCCGCGAGTGTTGGCAAGGGCTTGCCCGCGTGCTCCCAGTGACCGAAGGCCGTCGTTACGGCCTTGCGCAGCCACGCGGAATCGAAGTCCCCGGCGAACACCAGTGTGGACCGCTCGGCGCCCATCTGGTCGCGATGAAAGCTCACCACAGCCTCATGCTTGATGGCAGCGAGCGAGCGCTCGCTGCCATCGACGGGGCGGCCGTAAGGGTGATTGCCGAACAGGAACGCGCGGCCGTAGGTAGACAACAGACTCGATGGATCGGAGTCCTTGGCTGCCTTGATCAACTCGATCTGCCGCGCGCGCAGCTTGTCGAATTCGCCAGCGTCCAACCGCGGACGCAACAGAGCGTCGGCCAGCAATTCGATCATCAACTCGCGATCGCGACTCATGAACTCGCCGCCCACCTCGATCGATTCGTTACCTGCGCCCGCATCGAAGCTGCCACCGACGTTGGCGACCGCATCGGCGAACGCAAATGCGTCGCGCTTACCCGCACCCTTGTCGAGCAGACCCGCGACGAGCGACGCGACGCCCGGCGATCCGGCGGGATCCGCCAGCGCGCCACCTCGAACGACCGCCGAGAATGCGATCAGGGGCACTTCTTTGCGCTGCACGAGAATGACCGTGAGCCCGTTCGGCAGCGTAAAGCGTTCGTGGGCAGGCACGCGCACGCCGACTCGCTGCTCAACCTCGCGGCGAATATCCTGCTTGGTGGGCGACGTCGCGTGCGCCGCAGCGCTCAGGCCCAGCGCGATGGCAGACATGAGCGCCGTGTGCAGAAAGCTGGCCACCATTGATTGCCGGCGCATCTCAGCCCCCAACCTTTGCCGGCGTGCCAGTCCTCGACTCACCCTGCTGCTCGGGTGCGTTGCGCGCGGTCGCGTCTTGCGGCAGCAGCACTCCGACCGTACGACTGCGCTTTTGCAGGACTTCTGCCGCCACTGCTTTGACATCGGCCAGCGTCACCTCGTCATAATCGGTGGGCGCCGCAAACAACTTATGATAGTCGCCATGAAAAACGTCGAACTCGCCTAACAAGCGCGCCTTGCCATTGATAGTCGCAAGGCCGCGCCAAAAGCCCGCCAAGGTCAGATTCTTGGCACGATTGAGTTCGTCCGCCGTCACGCCATCGCGCGCAACTTGATCGAGTTCGGCATCGAGCACGCGCTCGACCACCGCCGGATCAGCACCTTCCGGCAATGCGAGCGCGAGCCACAACAACCCCGGATCGAAGCCTTCCTGCAGGTAGCCCGATACGGAAATAGCGAGTTTCTCCTTCTCCACCAGCAAGCGATGCAGGCGTGAGGCATCACCGCCAACCAGAATGGTTTGCAGGAGATTGAGTGCAGGCATGCGCGGATCGGCGGCGTTGGGAGCCTTGTAGGCGATCTGCAGGAGGGGCGTCTGCGCACGTCGCTCGATCAGCACACGCTTCTCGCCCAGTTGTTCCGGCTCCACCGTACGCAGAGCGGGCGGTGGTTCCTGCCGTGGAATTGGCTCCAGATATTTCCTCGCGAGCGCGAATACTTCTTGCGGCGATACGTCGCCCACCAGAACCAGGGTACAGTTGTTAGGCGCATAATAGGTCTTGAAGAACTTCTGCAGATCCCCCATCTGCCACGCACGAATGTCCGAGGGCCAGCCGAGCGTCGGGATAGCATACGAATGCGCCACAAAGGCGGTCGCCTGCACCTGCTCACTGAGATAGCCGTCGTTCGAGTCCTCGACGCGCAGGCGCCGCTCGGAAAAGACAACGTTGCGTTCGCTGTCGACCACCTTCTGCACGAAGGCGAGATTGGCGAGTCGGTCCGATTCGAGATCGAACACCACGTCGAGCGCCGTGCGCGGGATCCAATCCTGATACACCGTGACGTCATCGCTCGTGAAGGCGTTGTTAGAGCCACCGACCGCTTCCATTTGGCGATCGAACTCTCCCGGTTGCCGACGCGACGTGCCGTTGAACATCATATGCTCGAAAAAATGCGCAAGACCTGTGATCCCACGTACTTCGTTGCGGCTACCGGCGTGCACCCAGTTGTAGAGCGCCACATTCGGGATGTCACGGTCGGTCCAGACGATGACCTTCATGCCGTTGGCCAAGGTGATGCTCTGCACCGCATCGGCACCCGCAATCGAAACGGCGGGACCCGCGGGGGTCCTCGCCTGAACTACGGCAGCGGATAGCAGTAGCAGCGCGGCTAGACGAATGGATCGGATCATGTAGGCTTCCTGCCGAGTGGCGCAGCGTGGCACGAGGGCAGCAACTTTACGAAATATTGCCTTCACCTGCACGTCTGCCGGAATTCCAAAAAAGAGCGCCGCGAGGCGGGGGGAACGCGTCGCGGCGCAATAGTGCGAACACCGGGGATGAAGTGATTCGCAATTCCTGGCGGCCCCTCACGGGCCACGAAACCAAAACTCTAGAACGCAATCCTCTCGCGAGGCAGTTCGATGGCCGACACAGCTGTGAGGCGTGCGCGCGCGAGGCGCGCATCCACCGCTTGAAACATCACACGACCGTTGCCTTGCACGAGCATGCCCGCGAGCGCCGGGCGTGGCGCGGTACTACTCCCCGGGGAGGGAATGAGCAGTCTTACAGTGTGTCTTGCCATCGCAATGGATAGAGCAATTCGCATGCCAGCGGAAATTCGCGGCGAATTCGGGCTGCAGGCGTCCAGCATGGCAACCGGCGAATGAATGGCTGACGTTGATTGTCAGACAGTGACGCGATCTGAAAAAGGGGAGGCCCAAGCGCCTCGGAATTAAGTTAGATGACTGGCGCGATCATCGCTCGCGCCCGTTCACGAATCGCTATTTCTTGGGCAATACGACCACGCAGGGTTGTTTGTCGATCTTGAGCGCGTTGCAGATCGCTCGCGCCTGAGCCTCATCGATCACGCTGGCCTGCAGCCGATAGAGGGCTTTGTTGCCGCTTTCGACCGCCGCAACGCGCGGTGACAGGCCCTCGAGCGGTCCGGGATAGCGTTTGGCCAGGCGTTGCCACTCCACGTTGGCCCGATCGGACGAGGTGAATGCGCCGAGCTGCACGCCGTACTCACCTTGAGCGAATGCGGCTCCAGCGACGAGGTCACCTTTCTTGGCAGGCTCGGCGGCCGGAACAACCGGCGCCGGAGCGGCTGGCGCTCCAGCACCGCCGACCGCAAAGTTGTCGACTCGAATACGCGCTTCCTGACTCCACTTGCCGTTGGGATGATCTGCGAGAAATTGTTGATAGGAGTCGATTGTGTCCGTGGTGGCGGCCTTCTGCCAGGCAGCTTCTTCCACCAGCTGCTTGATGCGTTCACGCGCCTGCGAGGCGAGCGAACTATCGGCGTGCTGCGTGATAAAACGCTCGTAACTCTCGACGGTGTCGGCGGCTTGCGCGGAGCGCCAATCGCCCTGCTCGCGACTACAACCTGCTAGCAGCAGCATCCCGAGTGCGAACGACGTCACAACGATGCGCAAGGATCCGGTTTTCATACTGTCCCCTTCATCGACCCCGCAGTATTGTAGACGAATCATGAGTGAAGAGCCTAAACGCCGCCTGCTGGATCGCATTGGATCCTCGCCGACCTATATCGGCGACGGCACGACGATCCACGGCGACGTGGTATGCCACGGGCCACTGGTGGTATCGGGCCAGGTCACGGGCAATGGCCGCGTTGGCGGTGCGCTCAGCCTGACGACAACCGCAGTCTGGACTGGCGAACTCACCGCGCGCAGCGCCGTCATCGCCGGGACCGTCACCGGCGTTCTGACAGTGGACGAGAAACTGGAGCTCGGCGCCAGCGCGGTCGTTGTTGGCCCGGTAACAACACCGTCGCTCGCCATCGCGAACGGCGCGATCGTCGAGGGCGATGTGGTTGTTACGAGCGGCAAGCCTATAGTGCGATTCGATGAAAAGCGTACGGCGGGCGCTGATGCGATCTCAACCACGTCTCGCTCGAGCGGCGGCTAGCGCGGCGGCTCGATGAGCATCACGCCGCTAGTAAACTAATTACAGTTGCTCAGGCTATCTATCCAGCTTGTTAGCAAGGTCACGCCTGCCGCATCGACGACCGTGCTCGATAACGGTGGCATCGCCTGCGCATCGCGTCGATTGACTCTTGCCACGAGCACCGAGCGCGCCGCAGCGCCGGGAGCGATGATCCGCGCGTTGGTGAGTCCCAGATCGCCGGCCTGCGGCGGCGCGTCGCAGGCATTGGTCGCGGCCAGCGGGGTCGAATAGCGCAGATCAAGGTTGCTGGGTGTGCCAGCGCCCGGGCGGTGACAGTTCGAGCAGTTGCTGTGCAAATAAGCACGGGCACGCTCGCTGACCCCGCCAGATATTCCATACGGATCTGGCAGCGCGGGCGTCGCGAGCTGCGTCGCGGAGAGCGCCGGCGCGATCAGGCCTATCGTGTTGAGCGTCACCAGTTGATTAGCGGTGCGGCCGGTGGCTGCATACATCGTATCGTGATTCAGCTGGGCCAGTTCAAGACCCAGACTGCGCCCCGCGGCCGCGGTGTGACACGTCAGGCACTGCGCCTCACTGGGGAACTGGTAGGACTGCGCACCAATCTGCACGGTCTTGCCGCCCACGACGCGCGTCGCATCGGTGCCCTGCGCATTCCACTCGTAGGTATAACCGGCCCATTCGCCGTCCGTGTGGCGCATGAACAGTCGCGTTTCGACGAGGCGCGATCCCAGACTGAAATTCTTGACGAGCACGGAACCGTTTGGAAACTGGAAGTCGCCCGTCGCGTCGACACCGAGGGAGGCGCCGTTCGGCAGTGCCAGATAGCGCTGCTTCGCCAGCCCGTCCGACCAGAACGACGCACGTGGCGTATACGGAATCAGCCCGGCCGCAGGCTGCGTGGCGTTGCCCGTCGCGACGCAGCCGGTCGCGGAAAGTTGCGCCGGTATGGAACCGCCGCTTGCGCTCGTACCAGCGACTAACCGGTGCAATGTGCCGCCGTAGTGAACAACGTACAGCTCGCCGTCGACACCTTGCCCGAACGACGAGATCTGCAGGTTGGTAGCCAGCCCGCCGTCGGTAATCGTCAGAGTTGGCGCGGTATCGCGCGCAAGGTGCCACAGACGTCCGGTATTGAAATCGCCGAATACGAATTGGCCGACCAGCGACGGAATCAAGGATCCGCGGTAGACATAGCCACCCGTGATCGACTGGCCCAACGTTCGCCCATATTGCGCGATCGGCGGGATGCTACTCGCACTGTTGGGCCCGCAGGTGGAATTGTATGCGTCCGCACCCTCGAAGCAGCGCCAGCCATAGTTGCCTCCAGCGGTCACGCGATCGACTTCCTCGAGCCTGTCTTGCCCCACGTCCGCCAGCCACAGCTCGCCGCTGCCGCGATCGAAGCTCCAGCGCCACGGATTACGCAGCCCGTATGCATAGATCTCCGGACAATTGGCGGCGCCCGAGCCCCCATTGCAGAGCGACGACGTGGCGGCGTAAGGGTTCCCGGCGGGGATGCGATAGGGTACGGAGCCGGTCGAACCGCTGATATCGATGCGCAGCATTTTTCCCAATAACGTGCGCAAATTCTGGCCGTTACCGATGGCGCCAAACGGGTCGCCGCCGCCGCCGCCATCGCCCAGGCCGATGTACAGAAAGCCGTCCGGGCCGAAAACGATATGCCCGCCGTTATGATTGGACGCAGGTTGCGGCACGCTCAGCAGCACAACCTCACTGGCAAGGTCGACTCTCGCTCCCGATCCGATCACATGAAATTCCGACACGCGCGAGACGAGGCCACCGACGTTGGCGGTGTACGAAAGATATACGCGCGGATCAATTGGAAAATCAGGGTGAAACGCCATGCCTAACAACCCGGTTTCACCCCCGCTGGTAAAGCCAGCGTGCGCGCTCAAATCGGCGAAGTCGCTGACGGTCGGATTGGCCTGATTGGCGAATGCTCTAACAACCCCATTTTGCTGCACCACAAACCAGCGCGTGCCATCTGCCGGCGCCTGCAGCATGGCGACCGGGCTATTGAACGACAGGCCCGGGAAGACCCGCTCCAGGGCCAGACTGGTGCTGACAACCGGTCGATCACCCGCGACGCAGGTCGCGTTGCTGGGCCGTGTATCCAAACCCGAGACGGGTGGATTCGGCGGTGTGACGACCGTGGGCGTGGTGGCCGAGGCAGCGATGGAACTGCCCGACTCGTTAGCCGGAGTCGCCGCATCGAACGCGCGCACTGTGTAGCTATACGAGGTCGCGGGCGCAAGATTGACGTCGGTGTACGATGTGCCTGCGACCGACGCGAGCGGCGTCGCGCCGCTGTCACGGAAGACTCGATAGCCGGCCACGCCCGCACCACCCGCGTTGTCGGTGGAACCTTGCCAGTTGAGCTGGATGCTACCGTTCGGCTGCGCCGTCGCGACGACGTTCTGCGGCACGCTCGGCGCGGTCGTATCCGCCGCGGGCGGCGGCTGGGTTGGCGGCGGCACCCCATCGCGAGGCGTTCTTGAACCATCGACCGGGCTGTTGCAGGCGCTCAGCGTCACGGCAACCACGAGGACTGCCGACACTGCTCGCAACGTGCGTCTCAAATCCAGGTTGCCGATCTTGTCCATACGTTGACCCCGATATACTGGCAGGCAACCCATGCTTGCACAACGCCAAGTCCGACGTCATGCCATGCCCTGTACACGTTTAGCGACACAACGCGTTTCTTCCTGTGTTCTGTCGAGTCCGCCGCGATGAACGCGCTGCCTGTCGCCGGCTTACCGACACTCGTCTCGTACGGCGGAAACGCGCTCGAGTATCCGGAGAACTCACTACCGGCGATGTCATCGGCGCTCTCCCTCGGTGCGCAACACCTGGCGATTGACTTGCAGCTGTCGGCCGACAGCGTGCCGGTCGTCATTCGCGACCCGGGATTGCTGCGTACGGCCGGGATCGACCGCAGTGTTCTGGACCTGAATGCCAAATCACTAACGAGTTTGTCGATCGGCGAGCCGCGGCGCTTCGGCACCGTATTCGAGTCGGCCACGCTGCCGCGTTTGATCGATGTGCTGGAACTGCTGCGCAAGTATCCCACCGTGCAACTGCTGCTCGAACTGCAACGCGCGAGCATCGCGCGCTTTGGCGCCGAACACGTCGTAGACACGGTACTCGCCACCGTCAAGTCCTTTCGCGAGCGGGTGATCATACTCTCGACCGATCTGCCCGCGATCTACCGAGCACGCAACCGTCACGGTGTGCCGATCGGCTGGCGCGTCGAGGCGCTCGACACACACGTGCAACTCAAGATACAGGCACTCGCTCCGGAGCGCATGGTTTGCGACTATCGCGCACTGCCCAAGAGCGGTCGCCCGACGCGCGGACCGTGGCAGTGGATCGCACTGGGCATCGACCGGCCATCTGACCTGCAGCGGCTCGCGGGTTCGGGTGTCAGCTACTTTGCAACGCCGGCACCGGGCCGGTTTCGCGAGCTGCTACAGCCGGATTGATCAATCGGGGCACGAGCTTATCGATCCAGCTGGTTGGACCTAGGGACTCGAGAAAACCACAGTGCCCACCGTGACGCGTCGCAATGATCTCGAGATTCCGCGGCGCGGCCAGACGTCGTAGGTCGGCGGCGGGGATGATGGGATCGTCGAGCGAGGTGACGATCGTTGCGGGCATTTCAAGGCGCTCGAGGCGTGATCCCGTGATCGCATAGCCAGCGAGGTAGTCTTGCAGTTGCGTGTATTCGGTATGCGCTCGAACGAGCTCGTCCGTCATACCGCGCAGGCTGCGGCTCCTGAGGATGCGATCGAAGTCATAGAGCTGCGGCCATGCTTGCTGCTTGATTCTGAGGGAGCGTGACCACTTCTCGATGAAGTACTGGTCGTAAATCCAGAGCCCGGTCTCGAGCGCTGTCATGGTCGTAGCCGGATCGAGTACGGGCGAGATTGCGACAATGCGGGCGATGTCGATGCCATGTTTCGGCGCCTCCGCGCCCACGCGCAGCATGAAATTGCCGCCTAACGAGAAGCCGATCAGAATGAGTCGTCGACCGCGATGCTTGGCGGCAATCGCTCGGACGGCGCCAACCACCTCCGCCAACCGGCAGGAATGGAACAATTCCTGATTGAGGTGGTGGGTCGTGCCGTGATCGCGCAGGTTGAGGCGTACGACTTCGTGACCCAGATCGTGCAGCGTCTGCGCCATCGACAGGACATAGAGGGAGTCGGCACTACCCTCCCAGCCATGCAGCAGCACGCTGATCGCCTCGCCGTCGAGGCCTGGCGCCTTGCGGTGAGGCGCCTCAAACGCCTGCAAAGTAACGCCGTCACCGCAGTCGATCAGCCAGTCCCGACTCGCACCGAGCACGGGCTGGGCACGGGCTCTGACCGCCGCCGCGCGCACCGGATTGCTGGCTAACACAGTTTGCGTGTGATGATTGCGTAACCAACGCGGCGCCGCAAAGGACTCGTCGATCGTCAGGTCCGGCATCTCAGGTCGCTGGACGCAGCCGGATCTCGATACGATTGTTGGCCGTCGCCACCTTGTTCCATTGACCCGCTGACAACTGCTCATCGATTGCGGGATAGGTTGCCTCGAGCGAGCGCAGATCGCCGCTCTCTACCCGCACGTCGAGGGCGCCAGCCGAGCTCTTGCGATACTCAGCGGCCAGATTGGCGAATGCCATCGACTGCCGGGCAGCAGGCGACAGCGCATCGTAGGGCGGATTACCCACGAGGTCGCACTTGCTTTGCGGCGTCGACTCCGGCGCCAGCTTGTAGCCCTCGGTATTGGAACCGACCAGACAGAAGCGCCCAGCGTAAGTGATCACCTCTATCACACCATTGAAGTCGCGCGCAGCGAGCCGCTCGAGCAAGGTTCGCATGCCATCGAGCCGCGCACCGGCCAAGGGCACTTCGCCGAATGGCACGTACTCGGTGATCGGCGCCAACGTCGTGAATGACGTGCCGGCAGCATCGTCCGTCGCCGCGTTCCCGCTGTCGTCGCTGGCGGCGACCGCGGGGTTGTTCTTAGCCGCGCCCGCAGCCAACAACTTGTCGGGCGGCGACACACGCTGTGCTTGCAGCGTGGCGAAACGCGTCTCGAGTTCCGCCCGCTGCGTACTCTCCTGTCGCCACAGCCATCCAAGCAGCAACGCCGTCGACAATGCCAGACTCGCGGCTATCCAGCCGAACGGATTCGGTCGCACGGGCGGCGGAATCACTGGCGACGGCAGCGCGGCGCGGACCTCCGCTACCAATCGATCCGCTTCGGCATCGGCGGTCGCTGCGATCGAGCGCCGCATTTCGGCCAGCTCCGTACGGATCGTGTTCTCGATCACCGCTCGCAGTTCCGGTGCCAGCGGTGAAAGTGGCGTGAACGGTGGGTGGTCAGCCGCGACCATCGCGGCCAGTTCGGCTGTCGATGCGGGATCGTCAGCGCCCTGCTCCGAGCCGGCGTTTGCGATCGTGGGTGCCACGACGGTAAACGGCGCAAACGCGCTGGTCTCGCCGGTGCGTCTATCGGCTACCAACTTGAGGTCGTACAGCACTTTGGACACATCCGCTGGTTTGATCTGTTTGGGCAACACGCCGATGGCGCCGAGCGCACGCGCCTGTCCCAGATACAGCTCACCTTCCTGTGAGGTGTACATCATGATCGGGATCGTGGCCGTCTGCGGATTGTTCTTGATCGACTGGACAGCCTGAAAGCCGTCCATGCCAGGCATCAGGTGGTCCATGAAAATGACATCGGGCCGCCCACGCGTTAAAAAATCGATCGCCTGTTCGGCGGATTCCGCCGTGTCGACTTCGATTTCGTAGCGTTCGAGCATCCGCGCCAGAAATGCGCGGGCCGATTTGGAATCATCCACGACGAGTGCGCGTTTCGCGGACATTCACCCTCCCCGACCTGCTGATCGCGGAAGTCTAGCGCAGTTCGTGCCTTCGCCGGGAGTGGCGCTGCCGTCGCCACGTCACGACGGAATTATGGTTCAGTCGGCCACCAGCCGCGGCACGCCTATAGAATGCGTCGGTATGCCGCAGGATCCTGTAAGCCGCCGCGCCGCAGTGCGCAGCCACTGGGCAGCGATCAGTGCGTTGGCTTCGCTGTTGTTCGCGGTTACGCCGCAACCCGCGATCGCCATCGATGCGATCGTGCTGGAAGTTGGCGAAGTAGAACACGGTGCAATCAAGGCGTTAGATGCGGTTGCGCGGCTTGACCTTCCGAGCGACACCCACCCACAGGTCGCGATCTCCGTCGCAACTCTTGTGCTGCCCGAACCGATCGGGCGGTTGCGAACGGTCAAGCTGCGCTGCCGCCGTCCAATCATCGCCGAACCCCGATTTGCCTGTCGCGATGGTCGCATTGCGGCACGGGGTGGCCCGACCGGCGCCTTCGCGGCGCGAGTTCAAGGCGAATTTCGCTCCGATACGGGCGCCGCGTTTCTGCGTGGTGCGGGCCTGAAAATCGCCAGCGCAACGCTCGATTGGCGTGCACATCTGCGTGCTGGCAACTGGTCCATCGAAGGCAATGCTCGCGGTGCACACCTGATCGCGTTGCGTCAGTTCGCATCCAGATGGTATGCGCTGCCGAGCAACTTGACGGTCGACGGGGCCCTGTCGGCGAGCTTCACCGCGCGCGGTGGCGCTGCCTTGCAGCACGCAGAGGTCACGACTCGACTAGGTGACATCAATTTCACTAACGACGAAGGCACGCTGGTCGGCGAAGCGCTGGCCGGTGAACTCACTGCACGCTATCAGCCAGGCGCGACCGGCGCAGCAGTGCACCTGCGACTGACCGGCAGCGGCGGTCAGACGCTCATCGGCCCCGTGCTGCTCAATCTACAAACGAATCCGCTCGATCTGCGGGTCGATGGCATCCTGGCGGACAAGGTGTTGCGTATCTCGCAGCTCGATCTGTCCCAGCGTGACTTGTTGACCGCGCACGGCACCGGCAGCGTTGCGCTGTCCGGCGATGTGCCGCTGACTACCGCTCACCTGACGATCGAGCAGTTGCAGTTTCCGGCGGCCTACACGAGCTTCCTGCAGATTGGGCTGGCCGCGACGGACTTTGGCGATCTGACGACCTCCGGCACGCTGAGTGGATCGGCAACCATCGTTGACAATGCGCCGCAGGCGCTCAGCCTGAAACTGACTGACGTCGACCTGATCGATCGCCGGGATCGCGTGAGAATGAACGACTTGCTGGGCACCATCGAGTGGCGCGACTCGGCGCTGGGCGAGGTGCCGGAATCAGCCTTGAGTTGGGCCAGTGGCGGTGCGTACGGACTTTCCGGAGGCGCAGCACAAATTCAGTTCCGCGCCTTCGCTAACAACATTTCCCTGACACGCCCCGCTCGCTTGCCAGTCTTTGACGGTGCGGTCGCGATCGACAGCTTCGCGCTCGGCAATATTGGCAGCGACAAGCTTGCGATCGATTTTGAGGCCGAGATCGAGCCAATCAGTATGCCGTTGATCTGTGCAGCGTTCGGCTGGCCCAGGTTTGCCGGAACACTGTCGGGGCGCATACCCGCCCTGACGTTCCGCGACAACGAACTGCGCGTGACCGGCGACGTCGAAGCCGCCGTTTTCGATGGCCAGGTCGTCGCCAGCAACCTGCGGCTGCAGGATCCTTTTGGACGCTGGCCGCGCCTGTTCGCCGACGTGCGTGCGCGTGATCTAGACCTGGCCGCCGTCACGAACACGTTCGCCTTCGGCAGCATTACCGGAAAACTCGAGGCGGATGTGTTGCGACTCGAGTTGTTTGCCTGGTCACCCGTCGCATTCGATGCACGGCTCGAGACACCATCGGGCGATCGCTCCAACAAGCGGATCAGTGCCAAGGCCGTCGGTAACCTCTCCAACATCGGCGGCGGCGGCGGTGGCGTGGTCGCCGCGCTGCAGTCCGGCTTCCTGCGATTCTTTGATGACTTCGGCTATCGCAAGCTCGGTATCAAGTGCCAACTGCGTGATGCGGTCTGCTTGATGTCAGGCATCGAACCGGCGCGCAGCGGTGGCTATTACATCGTCAAAGGTCGCGGTATCCCGCGCATCGACATCATCGGCAACGCCGGGCGGGTTGATTGGCCGCGACTCGTGTCACAGATCTCGGCCGGAATGGCCGCCGAGAACGTGGAAGTACGCTGAGCGCGCGAGTAGACTGCCACTCAAGAATCGTTCGGCAGGCTGGCATTCAGGCGATGTTCAGCGCCGCCTGTAACAATGTCAGCATGCATGACATGACTCGCGAACGTGAGTGACAGTCAGCCGTTCAAGGAGAAAGCAGATGCGTCGGGTATTGCCGTTCAATTTAGCTCTGGCGAGCGCGTTTCTCGCCGCGTGTGTCACGATCAACGTGTATTTTCCCGCGGCCGCCGCCGAGAAGGCCGCCGACCGTGTGATCGAAAACGTCACCGGCGCGGACACCACTGCGAATCCCACGCCACCGCAGTCGTTTGCGCCACCGCGGCCACAACCAGCGAGCTTTGACGAGCCCAATCTATTCGTTGCGGCATTGAGCGCGGTATTGAACGCAGTCGTACCGGCGGCGCATGCGCAAGCCGCACCGAACATCGACATCGATACGCCGCAATCAAATGCTATTCAGGCATCGATGAAATCGCGCTTCGAACAACTGCGTCCGTACTTTGTTAGCGGCGCGGTCGGCTTTACGAATAGCGGCCTGATCGAAGTGCGGGACGTCAGCGCCGTACCGCTGGCCGAACGCGCCACGGCCAAGCGCCTCGTCGCCGAGGACAACAATGACCGCAACGCGCTCTATGCCGAGATCGCGCGCGCCAACAATCATCCCGAATGGGAAGCCGACATCCGCAAAACCTTCGCACGCCGCTGGGTTGAGCGTGGCGCCCAACCGGGCTGGTATTACCAGGGGGCGGATGGAACATGGCAGCAAAAGTGATGGGTTTGGCATTGGTCGTCGGTGCCGTTGTTGGCCTCGGCGGCTGCGGGCTGGCTGAGACGACCGCCGGCGCGGCGTCGAATGCCGCTGCGGCTGCCGCGCAGACCAAACAAGCGCAGCAGCAACTCGAACAGGTGCGACAACAGGTCGATCAAGCGCAGCAGGCGGCCGCGGCCGCGCGTGCACAAGCTGAGGCGGCGAGTCAGTAGCTGGCTGGCAGCACCTCGTGCGATCAGTCGCGCGCCTTGTCGGACGGCTGGTCGCTGAGTGGCTCGATCAGTTCTGGTCCGTCGTTGCGCGGCGAGTTCACGCGTCGACTAACAGGATGGTACGCCAGTTTCGTGGTAACCGGCGTGCTCAAGAGCTCGCCTAACGAGTCGACCTTGGTGCCGGCGTCGAGCCAGGCGGCAAGCGCTGCTCCGGACAGTATCTGCGGCATCCGGTCGTGGACATTGGCCACGCTCGGTGTCGCTGCGGTCGTGATGATCGCGCAGGACTCGAGTACGCCCTCGGCGCCGGCGCGCTCACGCCAGCTCTCCCAGAGGCCGGCCATCGCAAACGGCTGGCGATCACGCGCATGTATGAAGTACGGTTGTTTGCCACCGGCGACTGCCTGCCATTCGTAGTAGCCGTCGGCCAGAATCACGCAGCGACGTTGGCGGAACGCTGCCCGAAACGCCGGTTTCTCGGCGACAGTCTCGGCGCGCGCATTG
>Ga0138256_10003310_pt1 | contig 17157 bp, 20 predicted proteins | sample KNB2016incub_MG_FD_105486 | JGI IMG/M metagenome (GOLD analysis project Ga0138256, IMG submission 105486) | Active sludge microbial communities from wastewater in Klosterneuburg, Austria - KNB2014incub_MG | ecosystem: Engineered > WWTP > Activated sludge > Unclassified | place: Austria... | reverse complement strand
CCATCGTACAAACCGAGAAGGATTACCTAGAAGATCTATTGCTGTACAATGCCTTGCTCAAGCGTAGAAATATGGTCTTGAAATCATTTTCGGACCAAAAAAGAGTCGATGACTTGCTGCTTGAATCCATTTCGTCTGCTATGTATGCGCCTGGGCAACGTATCCACGATAGACGGAAACTATATACCGAACAAATGATGCCCGTATTTGCAGACATTTATCGGGAGATATCCAATGATCGGGAGAAATGCAACATCAGATACGAAAGTCAGTTGTCGATGGATTCACTCCATAATCTTTTTGCTAAAAACAAAGACAAAGACCTGATCCTTACTAGGACAACACAAGGCATCCACAAGGACGATCTGATCTTTACGATGAATGATGAGCCACTCCGAAATTATGCTTCACAGGGTCAACTTAAGTCGTTTGTACTTGCATTGAAACTGACGCAATACCATCTATTGCAATTACATACCGGTATCCCGCCAATTTTATTACTAGATGATATTTTTGATAAGCTAGATCCGTACAGAGTGCACCAATTATTGGCCATGTTGATACAAAAAGACTACGGTCAGTTATTCATCACAGATACACAGCCTGATAGAATTATCAAAATCTTGCAAGAGATTGGAACTGATTACTACAATTTCCATGTTGATAATGGAAGTGTACAACTTGTTTCTTCAGAAAATACCCATGACCATGCGCCACAATGACAAAAACATCAAAGAAGTCCTCAACGAATATCTCGCTGCCAACGCCAAGGTAGCGAAAGGATATTATACCTCGCATATAGACGAAATCTGGAAACAAGAAATGGGCCCGATCATCTCAGGATACACCAGCAAGTTATATTTCAAAGATGGATTGCTCAAAATCTACTTGACATCGGCACCATTGAAAAAAGAACTATCTATGTCCAAGCCCAAAATCATTGAAAACCTGAATGCTGCACTTGGCACCAACCTGATCACCGAAGTGGAAGTGTATTAAGAATGGCGTAAAATTCATTAATACAATATCATTGCTTAATATTTAGAGTTATTGAATTCACATAGTAAGGGAAGTAAATTAAAAGAATAGGCTTATAAATTTGTATTTTACATTATTACTACCTTGGATATGCAGATTTATAAATTATTACTTAATTTTGTAATAAAAATAAATATGTCAGCAATTGTAATCCGTGCAGATAAAAAAAGCAATAAGATACTTTCTGATCTTGCCAAAAAACTTGGGGGAAGTGTAATTGACCTCAAAGATGATCAATATGAAGATATTGCATTAGGTAGATTGATGGATGAAGTGAAAACAAATGAGACAGTGGACAAAGAAACGATCATGAAGAAATTAAAACTACAATGATTATTGAGTTTGATAAATCTTTTGAAAAGTCTCTAGAAAAAATAAAATCCAAGTCTGTCTTCGAAAAGATTGAAAAAATAATACTGACATTTGAATCTTTAACATCTATTGATAAAATGCCCAATGTGAAAAAACTCTCTGGGTTTAATAATTACTATCGGATCAGAATGGGGGATTATAGAATTGGGGTTGAAGCATTAGATGGAAATGTTGTACGGTTTATATTAATTGCCCATCGAAAGGATATTTACAAATATTTTCCTTAACTTACCATGGTCGTTGTGACGCTAAAGATGTTATAAAATCCCCGATGGTCGAAGTAACGCTAAAGACGTTATAAAATTCTGTGACTTCGATCCTATCATTTATGAATTTTATAATTCAAAAGCAGAATGATCAGTGTAAACAGCTGGTTTTTAGTCATTTGTAGATAACGCAGTAAGGAACGTGTCCTGCTTTAGCAGGATGCTTTAATTATGGCATCGCAGTTGCAAAACTTGTGTCGCCATGGCGTTACTGCGACGATCAGTGGTACTGAAACACTTTATGTTTTGTAATCGCGGATATATTTGAAATACAAAATTGCATGCTATCGAAAAAATAAAGCTAAATTTTCAATTAGATCATTTCTATTACGGATTTTGGGTTATCTTCTACACCATCATATTCTCTAGCTTATGTTTCCATTTAGACCAATCAGGCATTTCTTTTGTTTGTAAATCTATGAACTTTTGGGTGTGGTCATGATGAACTAGGTGGCATAATTCGTGGATTATTACGTACTCAATACATCTTTTAGGAGCTTTGATTAATTCTGGATTTAAGATTATTTTTCCTTTTGGCGTACAGCTTCCCCATCTGGAAGACATGTTTCTAAGGATAATAGATGTGGGATTGACATTGTATTTTGAAAACTGTGCGATCAATGGTATAGCTAGGTTATTAAATTTATGTCTGGCACGTTCTAGATACCATGTCTTCATTAGTGAAGGTACATTCGATTTATCAATGGTTGTTACTTCAATAAATTTTCCTTTCAACTTTACAGACTCGGTTGAGCCTAATACAATTTTTAATCTATACTGTCTCCCAAGATATAAATGAGTTTCACCACTTATGTATTTTCGCTCTGGTGTTTTAGGGTGAAAGGATAAAAAGAAACTCTTTTGCTTGATTATCCATGGTGCTTTGGTCTTTAATTTTTCACGTATTTTGTCACATGAAGCATCAAACGGGGCCCTGACTAAAACATTCATATCAGGTGTCACTGTGATGCCTAATGTTTTTCTTTCTGAATATTCAACTGTATAAATAATGGTAAGGGAGCCAAATTCTATCTGATCTATCATCCTTTGTATCTTAGTTTAGCTACTGAAATACATTTGTCTGCAATGGCATCCATATCACCAAATGTCAATGATGAAACCTTATACTTGTCTCTAACTTCATCAATCAAGTAATCACCAATATCAATCAATAACTTGCCTGTAATATTGGATTTATTCTGCCAATCAATGATGGGTTTGTCCATATCTAGTACTGCATTTCTGATGATCTCATCAATGTGTATAGCCACTTCCGCAGATATGTCGGTATTTAGTTTTTCGTCAAAGATTTTTTCTTTCATGGCTTCCAATGTGATGCCGTAAAATGCTTTGGCTACATCTTTGTCCTTTAAAATCTCTGGTATATCACTATCTGTATGCGACAATACATTGTCCATAATTTCTTTAACTCTAGTAAGATACTGTGCATCGCTTAATCTTTCGGCTTCGTAATCTGCAATAGTCTCCCGGAGCATCTGAGAGAATTTTTTATAGAAAGCTGGGTCTTCATCCATTTTTTCTGAAATGTGCTTTGCTGTCCTGCTTGCTATTTTATCTGCTTTTGCTGCTTTTCCTGTGGTGCTTTCAACTTCTTCTTGGAATTTTTCCTTATCAAAAATATTGACCATTTCTGTGATGATTTCTACCTTCTCAGAATTAATGTGTGTATCTATCAACTTTTGAATCTGCCCTTCATATTGTTTATAATCTATGGTATCACTATATCTTGCAATCACTGCCAATCTTAGCTTCATAAACATTGCGAGATCTTCTTTGTATCGATCAATAGTTTTGGGCTCCGTATTTTTATGAAATTGAAGTGCTGACAATGCAAGTTTGAGCGCTTTGGCATATGCTGAAAGTTTGTCATAAAACATCACCCTAATAGCTTCGTCTTTGAGTAATACCTGGTAAGCTTCTGCATCTCGTTTGTTGCTGATTGTCTTGAAGATATCCCAAAGTTCTGAATGCTTTTGTGGTAATTTTTTAATTTCTTCGTTTATATCGATCATTGTTCCTTCTAAATCTTCTTCATCAAAATCTTCAAAGGATGAGTACAATTCGAGGGCAGTGTCTAGGTTTTTAATGACTCCATAATAATCAATGATATAACCAAATTCTTTATCGTCATGTATCCTGTTCACCCTTGCAATGGCTTGTAATAATTTGTGGCCTTGTAGGTTTCTTGTGAGATAAAGCACCGTATTTTTTGACTCATCAAACCCTGTCAATAATTTGTCAACGACGATGATGATTTCTGGGTCTTTTTGATTTTTAAACCTATTTATAATATTGGTTTCGTACTTTTTGGGATTACCATGTTCATTCATCATTCTTTTCCAAAATATTTTTTCTGGCTCACTTGATGCAGCATAAGCAGTATCTTCGCCTTCTCGATCATCAGGCGATGAAATGAGTACTTCAGAACTTACTAATCCAAATTCATCTAAATAGGATTTGTAGCGGACCGCATTGATTTTTTTGTCACACACTAATTGACCTTTGAATGGTGTACCTTTCCAATTGTCTGCAAAGTGATGACTGATATCATAAGCAATCATTTTCATTTTTTGCTCTGCCGCATTCAGCTGATCAGCTCTACTGAATTTTTTCTTAAAATCTGCTTTTTGATATTCATTAAAAGGTTCGGATATCATTTCGAAAAATGTATCCATCGGATTGTCATTTACAGATTGGCGAGAAAGCCTGCCTTCATACAATAAAGGTACAACTGCTTTGTCTTTTACGGCTTGGTCCACTGTATAAGCATCAATGACGCCTCCAAATTTCGTTGCGGTGCTTTTGTCTTTTTTGAATAAGGGAGTTCCAGTCATAGCAATAAAACAAGCATGTGGTAGGGCTTTTTCCATCTCAACATTAAAAGTACCATGTTGTGTCCGGTGTCCTTCATCTATGAGTACAAAAATATCTTTGCTCAGAAAAGGTTCTTTTATTTTTTTCATTGCAGCCACAAACTTATTAATGATGGTAGTCACAACTGCATCAGTATTGCTGGACAGTAACTCAGCCAACCTTTGGCCAGTGGTAGCATTCTCTACAAATTTGCCACATTTGCGGAAAGTACCTGTGATCTGATCGTCTAGGTCTGTCCTATCCGTAACCAAGATGATTTTGGGATTTCGAATGGATGGTTCTGTAGCTATTGCTTGTGCCAACATGACCATGGTAAGTGATTTGCCACTTCCTTGGGTGTGCCAAATGACACCACCTTTGCGTCTGCCATCTATGGTTTCGTTTATTCTGTGGATGGATTTTTTGATAGCAAAATATTGTTGATAGCGCGCTACTTTTTTTACACCATTATCATATAATGTAAATCCAAATACTAAGTCTAACAATCTTTCTGGACTGCATAACCCATATAGGTATTCGTCCTGGGCTGTAGGAAGAATTGGCTCAGCTTCGATGGCATCAAAGTATTGTCTTACATATCTGAATCTCTCTGAAAATAATTTGTCTTTAGTTTCTATTGGTAATGGCTTATTTTTTAAAGTTTGCAAGCTGCTCCTGTATATATCTTCTTCTGATTTTCGTTCTGCAAGTGTATTACCATTAAACTTTTCTTTCCATTGTGCCCAAAATTTCTCTATGGTGCCCAATGTAGCATAACTGCCTTCTTGGGTGGCGATACTAAGCACGATTTGTGCAAAAACGTAGAGATTTTTGATACCGTCTTCTTGCTGATTGCGTAGGTGCTGGCTGATGGCTTGTTTGATAGGTTCTTTCATATCAGGCCTTTTGCACTCAATCACACACATAGGGATACCATTGACAAATAGGACGATGTCTGGTCTGTACTGGTCTTTCCCATTGGTGCGGGTGACCGAAAATTCTTCGGTGACATGAAAGACATTGTTTTCTAGATTCTGCCAATCAATATACTGAAGGGTGAAGCTCTTTTTCTCTCCATCTACTTGCTGATCAAAAGATTTTCCTAAAGTGAAAGATTGTATAATGCTTCTGAAGCAATAACATAGCCTTCTTGCATTGGCAATTCACGTAATGCTCGGATGCCATTTTCTATATTGGTATCACTTATATAGGTGGTGCGTGAAGAGCTTATGTGCTTGTTTGCATTGATGATACGAAGCTGGCTCCTAAGAATATCATCTAGCAGGACATTGGTGTGTTTGCCGCCACGTTGTCTATCTGACTCGGTGGGAGCAATATATGTGTAGCCTAAATTAATCAACATCTGAAGTGCTGGTATCTGGCTTATATGATCTTCTTTAAAACTTGGTGTGTTCATTTGCGTGTACTTACTATGCTGCTTCTAATTAATATGTCTTTTATTTATCCTTCTAATTAATTGCTTCTAATTAATACGCCTTTTATATATCCTTCTAATAAAGTTACGTTTAATTATTGTACTTCCAATTAACATGTTTTTAATTGCTTATACATATCCAATATTCTAATAAGCCAATTACTTCTAATAATTCTTCTAATTAATTGCTTCTAATTAATGCGCCTTTTATATATCCTTCTAATAAAGTTGCGTTTAATTATTGTACTTCCAATTAACATGTTTTTAATTACTTATACATATCCAATATTCTAATAAGCCAATTGCTTCTAATAATTAAATTATATATTCTTCTAATTAATTAGAACCCATTTAGGCATTTTAAATGTACCGCTATTCATTATCTTATTATCTTTTCTCAATTCTGATAACAAGTTGTTTATTTTAATTTTTCTTTGTTTGTCATCCATCCATTCTGGTAACTTGTTCCAAAGTAGTTGGTCAACATCACTTCTATCCAAACTGGTATGTTCACTTATAGATTTGACAATTAAATCTAGATAATATGCCTTGTCAAAACCCTTATTCTTTGAATATGTCGCTTTCTGTCCTGTCTTCTGAGCTACACTTTTTCCAATAAAATAATTAGGTTTCCTGCCTTCGATAAGAGATTGACTTCTAAGACGTTTTTCTTCAAAATCAGTCAAAGCTTGTTTTTTCTGCACTTTATCCAACATGATTATTTCGTCAAGTGTGAGATCTGGATTCCTGGCTAATAATCTGGCATACTCCATATCGAGAATTTTTCCAGAGATGGCAACTTTAACCTTTCCACCTGACAAATCATAATCTGGCATAGGGAAGTAACGAGCCCGCTGAAAGTTGAATATCTTTTTTATTCCACCTCCAGCTGTATCAACCATTTTAAGATTGAACATAGCTGATGCAAGAAATCTATTACGATAATGTTCTTCAGGAGCATCTTCTTTAACTACTTTTTCGACTGTGCCTGGGATAAACGAGCCCAAATTAGTAAAAATTAATTGGTCGTCCATCTCTATGACATTAATCCGACCATGTTTGGTATAATCCTGATGGGCAATGCAGTTGTTTAATGCTTCACGTATTGTATAAGGTTCGTATTGATTCACTTCTTCTGGAAACAATGTTCCATCTTTGATATAGCGATATTTTAAGTTGCGTATCTTTGCATATACTTTATCCACCGCTAAAATCATAGGGCATCCGAATATGGCATAATCCTTATCACCTCCAACGGTATCTTTCAGTAGCCATCTAACTTTGGCTTCAGCAGGATTGATATAATGTTCAGATTCTTCTTTACCTAACAGTATAATGGCAGTTCTTGTGATTTTGCCTTTTATGGTTATTTTTGCCTTGTTTAAAAAGGTGATATCATCCCATTGATCTACTTCTTCTGCCTTTTCAGGAAATTTATTTTTAAAGTTTTTGCGGCCTAAAGCAATTGCTTCGCTATCCAAATCATCTAATGAAGCATCGGGTATGATAGCTGCGCTCCAATCTTCAGATGTGGCTTGTGCACGGATACGTTCTATTTCTTCCAGATTTAAGGGTACAAGTTCTTCCCCATCACGACCATAATAATGTCCATCAAATGCAATTGGAAATCCTTTGGGAGCAGCTGGAATCTGAAACATCACTACTCTTCCTTCAGGAGTGTCCAAATCAAAGATTTCAATGTAGGTAATTCTGTTGGTGGTTTTATTTCCTATTTCGCCCTTCAAGCTATCCAAATCCTTTCTGGAGACTCTAAACTGGCTACCAACTATGCGATGCCTACTGTTTTCTACTCCAAAGATTAACCATGCGAAAGGTCTTCCTTTGAGATTAGCTTCATTACTAAGAGCAGAAAAATATTTCCCTAACTTGTTAAAGTCGTATCCAGTTTTTGCTTCCTTAAACTCTACAATTTCGTTTTCTGCTGTAAGGTTGCGTAAGTCTGTAAGTATTTGATTTAGATCTTGTGTTAACATTTTAATGACTTTTATGATCAATCAGTGTTTTATGTGAAAAATAAGATATATCAATCTTCTAAATTTATTGCATCCATTATATCATTGCGACGAAGTGGGTTCAAAAAAATAAGATTTTTATATTTTGGGATGGCATCAAATCCCATTGATAAATAATAGTTTTTGAGATTTATAAATGAAATATCCTCATCACTACTAAACTTATTTAGTTCGAGGCTTTTTCGCCATACATTTTCATCATTATCGGCGGGTTCAAGTTGCAATGGGAAAACTTGACCTACGAAGAGACCACAACTCGAGCCAAAGTGAAAAATGATGTCTTTTATTGCTTTTGCACCTAACTTTTTACAACGGAATTCTGGTAAAATCTCGATACGTTCTAGAATACAGATATTTGATTGCAAAAAGTCATGGTCGTAATACTCCTTAATATCTTCTTGAATGTCATCTACTTCAAAATCAAAAATATCCTGACCAAGTTTAAATGTGTGTTCCTTCTGATCAAATATCTCATACAAATCATAGCCAGCTTCCATCGCTTGGTCTACATAAATGATCTGAAATTGTACCTTGCCAATCAGCTTTTCTTGATTTCCTTCATCATTTTCTATAGTAATGTACATATCAATCTGCTTATTATATCTACCACCTTCCCAGCAGCCTATACCAGAAAGGAAGTGATAATCAAATATAATTGTTTGCTCCATCTTATTATTTTTATTGAATATTTAATCTTTTTTTTCCTGTCAATATCATCTGTATCAAACCAATTTTGTGCGGAATAAGCTCTGAACCTTCTTCTTTGGTTTTCTCTCTAATCAAGTCCATTACTTCTTTTTTGGTCTCAAAATGCTTGGATACTCTTTCAGCATTTTCTTTTTTTGAATCCCATACAACTCGATCAGGATTAAATACTATATGTTTTTCTTTGCATGGCATATCTAAGGTTTAAATTTTTTGTTGGTCAATCTTTTATAACTTAGACTCATCTCGCCAAAATTGATAAGCAAACCAATTTCCAGATTATAAGCTTCAAGATAATTTATGCCCTGGGCAAAATTACTATCATCCAATTTTGATGTCGCTTTGAGTTCCACAGATATGACGCCTTCTACCAAAAAATCAACTCTTCTAGTTCCTATTGGTGTTTCACGATAGAATATTTGCATTTCAAACTCACGATTAAATGATAGTCCCGCAAGATTCATTTCTATTTCTAACGCTCGTTGATATATCACCTCCTGAAATCCATTGCCAAGTGTTTTATGTACTGTCATAGCACACCCAATAATTTTGGATGTTAGTTCAGAATATTTGTATTGCTCATTTACCATCTGTCTTTATTGTTATTTATGTGAATTTACTAAATTATTTATTACTAGAATCTTAGCCATCACCCTTTTTGTCTATACTATGATTTATATGATTTAAATGATTTGTATGATTGCTGCTTGAATCACCATAATCACAAGAATCAAAAGAATCATAGTTCAGACGTTTCTTATTATATTTATTTGCTACCATCGTTCCTTCTGTCTTTACTATGATTTATATGATTTAAATGATTTGAATGATTGCTGCTTGAATCACCGTAATCATAAGAATCAAAAGAATCATAGTTCAGACGTTTTTTATTATAATTACTTGCTACCATCGTTCCTTCTGTCTTTACTATGATTTATATGATTTAAATGATTTGTATGATTAATGCTTGAAACACGGTCATCAAAAGTATCAAAAGAATCATAGTTCAGACGTTTCTTCCCTGTCAATAAAATCTGCATCAATCCTTTTTTTTGCTCACGGAGTTTGTCTGCTTTGGCTCGGAGAAGAGTGATCTCTTTGTCTGCCGCTTGTAAGACTTGGGCAATGGCGGTTTGTTCGTCTATAGATGCTGGTATCTTTACTTTTCTTTTTTTAAATTGACGGAATGAAAATATCGACTTTTCAATATGGACACCTAACGAATCAATGTATGCATAATGAGTTAAAACTGGCAATTTACAATACCATATCCAAAAACCAGAATCAAGTACACTTACACTTTTTATTTTTAAACAGTCATATTCATCTGAAACTTTACCTTTATTAAACTCCTCTGTAACAATATCCCAAGCCCCATGCGATACTTGTCTTTTTGAAATTAAAAAATCATCTACATAGATTTCTTTTAACTTTTTTACTCCAATTTTATTTCCATGAAGAGGTTCTCTCCAGAATAAACCCCCATTTCTTCTTCGTACACTTATTAAATTATATAACTCGTTTTCATCCCATTTTACAAAACGATCTATTTCTTCAAACAACTGCTCAATTTTAAACTCTTTCCACTCTCCATCAAACCCTTTCAATCGCTTCTTACCTGTAAGCAAATTTTGCATGAGCCATTTTTTACGGAGTTCTTTTTGGGTGATGAGCTGCTCTGTTTTGTAGATGGCATCATCCCATGTAGAGAGGACAGATGCTATTGCTTTTTGTTCTGGGAGAGGAGGAAGTGGGATTGTGAGCTTCCTTACATCAGATGAATTAATTGCAGGGTAATTAGATCCGACCAATAACTGATGAAATTGCCTATCAATACCACTACTAAATAAATATTGAAATAAAAATTCGTTAATACACATCTTAGTTGTAATGACTGCAAAACCAGTTGAAGCAATTAAGTCTTTTACTTGATTTTTGATAAATGTAAATCCCCTAAGATTTGGACGAACTGTAGACATTAAAATATCACCTTGCTTAACAATTCTTCTGGCTCTTGAAGGAGCTGATCCGAAAATTTGTTTTGTCGTTTCAATTTTGAAATCTACAGAGTCTACATCAGATAAAGAAATATATTGAAATTCATAATCCTTTGATGTACTTTTACTTAAACTTTCCTTATCGATATCAGCTATATCTTCAAATCGCTTAATATCCCAACTAATTGGAATGTCAATATTAAAATATCTCTGAGAAATTACTTTCATCATAAATTCTTTGAATGAAGTTCATTAATAATTTCATTAAATGCATTTATAGATGATATATAGGTTAAAATGTCTTTGTTTTCTTCATTTTTGTCACTTTTATACAAATAATAAATATAATCTATATTTTCCCATAATTTGGAATTGAGGTTATACTTAAACGCTTCATAAATTATTAATGAATCAGCATCTGACATTTTTTCATTTTCTCTTATCCTAATAAGTAAGCTAGTACTATTGGAAACAGAAAGAAGAATTGGTTTCATAATTTCAATATATTTGGTTAATTCACTTTCAAAATTATCTTGATTAATCATTCTTCTACTTTTCAGTATAGCATCCATTCCTTTAAATTCTTCATTAGGTTCATTTTGATTGACCCAACGATTTAAATTAAGGACAGTATATGATGCCTGAGAAATTACAGTAGTTACTAATTCGATCTGTTTATAAACAATCGTCATTGCCCTACTTGTCATAAACTCTCTTCTTTGAGCTGATAACTCTTCTTGCTGTAGTCTCAATGTGATGATGATACCTGCAAAAGACAGACCTGTAAATAGGGCATTGATAGCACCAAATTGATCACCAAAGGTGCCAGCATCTCCTTTTTCTAATTTAAATATAAATCTGATTACAAAATAACTTGCAAGCCATAATAAAAATGCACCTAGAAACCATAACCAACTCCTATTTGATTTATTTGTCATTTGTTTGAAATTATTTAAACTGGTTTGAAATTGCTGGATCATTTTATTGTTTATCTAATTGAGGCATTTGAACTTTCGATCCATCGTTTTTGGTGTTAGATGAAAACTGTTTAGGCCAGCATCTTTTTTAAAGGTCTCGAATTCGCCACCTTTAAAATCGGAATTATGTATTTGCTCCCAAATCCCCAAAAACTCTAGTGTGTTTCGGTTTCTCATCCAACTGTAGATCAAATCATCTCCCCCAAATTTTTTAGCCATATCTGTCAGGCTTATAAAATCGTCTTCTTTAGTATTGAGAATAGTGATTGCAGTACCTTGTACATTAATGGTTGATTTTTTTTCTTTTGACATATCTGCTCAGTTTAATCTGTTTGAATGGATCATGGTTAAATAAATTTTCTATTTATTACTTACAAGCTTTTTGACAACAATATCAAAATCGCTCTCATAAATTATGTCTTGGTTTTTACTGAATTTTTCAAATTCTCCTTCTGCGAGTGCTTTAGCCACTTCATGACTTACATTGCCTGCATTTTGTAATATGGCTTGCTCATTAAACTGCAAAAATGCATCTAATTTTACAATCCAATCTTTCATATTCATCACTACACCTTTATTGGCTTGTAGCTCTGCATAATCTAGATACATGGTGACTATACGATTGAGCCCATCTAATTCTTTTTCGTTCAGGTAATTTTTAGCTACAGTTACATCTGTTTTTCTTATTTTTCCATCAGGACCATTTTTCCAGTGGGTCAGGCCCATGTTTTCTTTAGTACTATCAGCTCGGGATGATACAATTTCTGCAGCTGTCTGTCCTGTGATCGCCCAATGCAATTTGTTTTGTACGGTAGCAAAAAACGTTTTAGTAATATTATCATCTGGTCTATAGTCGGCACTGCATTGTGCATAGATGTCTGTGATCTTCTGGTAGAACCGGCGTTCACTGCTACGTATGTCACGTATGCGTGAGAGTTGTTCTTCAAAATAATCTTTGCCAAAGATGTTGTTAGGGTTTTTGAGTCGTTCATCATCCATAGTAAATCCTTTGATGATGTATTCTTTTAGCCTTTCGGTCGCCCATATTCTGAAAGCAGTGGCTTGGCTACTATTCACACGATAGCCTACTGAAATAATGGCATCTAGGTTGTAAAACTCAATTTGTCTTTTGACTTCTCGATTTCCTTCTGTTTGAACTTGTGCAATTTTTGCACTAGTTGCATCTTTTGCCAACTCACCTTCCGAATAGATATTGGAAAGATGTTTTGTGACAACTGTTCTATCTACGCCAAATAACTCCGCAATCTTCTGCTGAGTGAGCCAGATGGTTTCGTTTTGCAAATAGATCTCTACCTTAACCTTACCGTTTGGAGTAGTGTAAAGCAAGATCTCATTGAATCCTTCTGTTGCTTTTTTAATGTCTTTTGCCATGGGGCGTTTCTTAACCAATTTTAAATTGTTATTTACAAATATTATTCTTCTTCAAAATCATCATTTACATATCTACTCACATTTCTACTTTCATCATTCATCGCAATTTCATTAATTTGAGCTATTATCTCTGTGATAGCTTCTTCTTCACTAAAACCAAAATGATCTTGCGTATCTTCCATTATATTTATAAAACCAATATATTCTAGGGTTTCTTTGTAAGGTGAAGGCAATTTAGATAATCCATCTTTTGCAAAATTGTATATTGTAGTATCAAAAGCGTACGAAAGGAACTCGTCTGTCTTTTGCATATACACACAATACTCTTCCCATGAATTTCTTAATCCAGAATCATCTCCATAAACAAGCACATTGTCTTTTGCTTTCAACTGTTTGAGATCATTGATTATTCTGTTGACAATCTCTGTTCTTTTTTCATTTGCAATTAACATTAAAAGGTTAAGTTCTGAAACAATTTTATTCATGATTTAGCATTTAATCTATTAACTCGTGCAAATACTTGCTCATTTCCTTTTCCACTTCCTTTAGTTCTCCTTCTAAGCGCTCTATTTCTGTTTGCACCGTAGCTATATCCACTTCTGCTTCTTCTTCAAAGGTATCTACATATCGCGGTATATTGAGATTGAAGTCATTTTCGACGATCTCATCATATGTGGCTACAAAACTATATTTTTCTTCTAAGACACCTGGTGCCAGAGTTCCTTCATTAAATTTGCGATAGGTATCTACAATGTGTGTTATGTCTGATTCCCTAAGTTTGTTTTGGTTTTTGGCGTTTTCAAAGTGTTTGCTGGCATCAATGAAAAGGACATTTTTATTTTCTCCCTTTGCTTTGTTGAAAATCAGGATGGCTGCTGGTATGCCTGTGCCAAAAAAAAGATTGGCAGGAAGTCCGATGACAGCTTCTAAGATGTTTTCTTCGATGGTCTTTTGTCTGATCTTGCCTTCACTTGCTCCACGGAACAAGACGCCATGCGGGACCACTACACCTACTTTTCCTTTGCCTTCGTATGTGGTCTCGATCATGTGAGATATAAATGCCCAGTCTCCTTTACTTTTGGGAGGTACTCCACGCCAAAATCTTTGATACTGGTCTGTCTCTGGATCGTAAGAAATGGTGGTTTTGTCCCCATCTTTATCTTCTACCTTGCCCCATTTGTCTAGTGAGAAAGGTGGATTGGCCACTACGGTGTCAAACTTCATCAACGCATCTCCTTCTTTTAGTTTGGGATTTCGAATGGTGTCTCCCCATCGGATGGTAGCATTGTCAAAACCATGGAGGAACATATTCATCACCGCTAGAGCCCAAGTAGATCCATTGGCTTCTTGACCATAAAGAGAAAAATTGTCAGAACCGACTTCTTGACCAGCTTTGATCAGTAAGGAACCTGAGCCACATGTAGGGTCACAAATACGTGATCCTGGAGCTGACTTAGTTAATCTTGCCAGTAATGTGGATACTTCTGCAGGTGTGAAAAATTCACCTGCTTTTTTGCCTGCATCACTGGCAAAATTGGATATTAGATATTCATACGCTCCACCTATGATATCATTGCCTGCCAATCTTGATGGACGCAAATTGAGTGCATCTTTGTTGAAATCCAGCAATAGATTTTTGAGCCTGGTGTTTTTGTCTTTGGTATCGCCTAAGACAGAACTATTAAAATTGATATTTTGGAAGATACCTGCACCATCATCGCTGTAGAGCTTCTCTCTATTGGCTTCTTCGAGATCTTCGAGTGCGATGTCTATCAGCTCACCAATATTGGAATCATTGCGATGTTCGTATAGATAGTTAAAATGGCTATGCTCAGGCATTACAAAACGTTCGTGTTGTATGGCTCGTTTGGCTCGTTCCTGGTCTCCATTATATTTAGCAAGATAAGCGTCAAATTTGTCATCATGGACATCGCTCAGGTACTTGATAAAGAGCATTGTAAGGATATAATCCTTGTATATACTAGGGTCTATACTACCACGGAAGGTATCACAAGCTTTCCAAACGGCATCATTGATGTCTTTTTGAGTGATTGTTTTGGTCATTTTATAAGTTTACTGCTTTATTTAATTGTTGTTGAATTAATTGGTCTCTCAAAGATGCGATTTTTTGCAAGAGTTCCTTTTGACTGATCCTTAAATGATCAATTTTTAGGATTAAGTTTTGTTTGTCTAAAGGAATGGATGGTATTTCTATTTTTTCTAAGGACTTTTTGGAAATAGAAGGAATGGAAGTTCCTTTGGCTTCAGATTTTAGTCGTTGAATAGTGTCAGGTTGGTTTAAGAACCATTTGACATATTCGGGCATTAGATTCTGTTTATGAATCCTTAATACAAAAAAGGATGTGGATGCTACTGCTAATGGTAAGCTGTTGTTACGGACTGCTGCAAAATTCTTGTTTCCTTTGGCAGCAAATAAGACATCACCTTGCTGTAGAAAATGTTTTGAGTGTAGATTGTCCCCAGAAATAGTTGGTGTCCAAAATCCCAAATGATTTCCACTTTCATCAAAATCATTGGCCTGAAGGCAAACCACATCACCATCTACATTTGGTTTTGCGAATACACCTGTTTGGATTTCAGCAATGTCTTTTAATAATACTCTCAAGATAGATGAAATATTTATTTAAGTACATTAACTACAAATTAAATAATTAAGTTTCAATAAGGATGAATATTTATAAATTATTTTTGAGTATGAAGTGTACTAAAATTGTATTTTCCATTTTGTATCCTATTTTCAACACAAACAGGAATAATAATTTGGCAATTTGAACATATGTTGCTATCACTTTCGCTACATCATTTTTTACTGAATAACCAAATAACTTTCTTAGTCATAGACTTTGATCCACGTGTTTAAACTTATTTCGAATCAAAGTTGCGGAATTCTTTAAGTATTCCTCCCTATGAAAACCATTAGTTAGAAATAACTATTGATCCATTTTTCTATGCTCCATAATTTTACACCCATAATTATTAATCAAATAGTAAAAAAATGGCAACAATTCTATAACAAATATCAAACCCATCCACGACTTTCCTGCGGTCATGTAAGAACTTTAGCACTTGAAATAGAAAATTTATACACTAAAAGCACAGGTCAAGGAAATGGATGGACTCCTAAAAAATTTTACAATTCAACTTTTTTATAACAGTCTAAATTTCACAATCATGAGAAACATTTTACCTTTTTTCCTAGTTTTTACAAGCTTTTATGCATTCAGTCAATGTAGCAATTTTAACAACTCCATTACATTTGTTTCAATGGGAGCATGTAATGACGCTTTAAATCCACCCAGTGCTCAACTTTGTGTTGATTTTAACATTACGTTTACAAACGGAAACGCATCTTTTTATTGGGGCTATATTATTACAGAAAATGGAACATCAACTACCACAACTAATGGCCCTATAAACTCAAATCAAGAGAATAATTTTCCTAACATTGTTTGTGTCTCCGTACCATGTGGTGCGTCTATTTCTTTTTTTATTAATGCATATACAAATCCAAGTGGTGGAGGCAATTTATGCACGGAATCTACCGCATCAATAATTACAGAACCATATGTTCCAGAAGTACTACCTATCATCTTAAAAAGTTTTCAAGTATCAAAAATGGACTCCTACGCCAAACTAAATTGGCTGACCAGTTCAGAAACCAACAATGACTATTTTACGATCGAAAGATCTACTGATGGTCAAAACTTTGATCCTTTAGAAGAGATAAAAGGTGCAGGCAATAGTTCAGAAGAAATAAGTTATGAATGGATTGATCAAAAATTACTTCCAGGAAATAATTATTACAGACTTAAGCAAACAGATTATGATGGTAAGTTTACTTACAGCAACATAGTCAGGACAATAATTGATGTAAGTGAAGAAACAAGAATTTTTCCTAATCCAACATCATCGCATGTCAATGTACTTTCGTCATCAGAAAATTCATTGCAGATTATGGATGTTTTTGGAAAATCCTACAGAAATCAGAACATATCCGAAGGATTAAATACAATCGATGTGGCAGACTTGCCGGCCGGAATATTGATT
>Ga0138256_10003308_pt1 | contig 17162 bp, 16 predicted proteins | sample KNB2016incub_MG_FD_105486 | JGI IMG/M metagenome (GOLD analysis project Ga0138256, IMG submission 105486) | Active sludge microbial communities from wastewater in Klosterneuburg, Austria - KNB2014incub_MG | ecosystem: Engineered > WWTP > Activated sludge > Unclassified | place: Austria... | reverse complement strand
TGCTGGCCATCGTGCTGGTCATCACCGCGTACTGGCAGTGGCAGCGGCGACAGGTACTGCACGCGGAAGCGCCGCAGCGCTCGGACTACATCCTGCGTGAGTTCGAACTCACCACCCTGGGCGAAGACGGCAAGGAATCGTTCACGGTGCGCGGCCCCTACCTGCAGCGCGACGTCGGCGGCCGCAGCATCAGCCTGGTGCAGCCGCGGTTCTCGTTCCCCGACGCCGACGGCGCGGGCCGCTGGAACGCCCGTTCGGACGTGGCCTGGGTCAGCCCCAAGGCCGACCAGGTGCACCTGATGCGCGGGGTTGAAATGGTGGGCCCCGCCGCCGGCGCCCGGCCGGGCACGCGCTTCGACACCGAACGGCTGGTGGTGTTCCCGGACGCCGAGCGCGCCACCAGCAGCCAGCGGGTGACCGTCACCCAAGGCGACTCTATACTCGCCGGGACCGGCCTGCGTGTGGACATGCAGTCCAAGCGCTACCAACTGCTGAACGATGTCAAAGGACGATATGCGCCCCGCAGCCCTTAGCGTGACCCTCCTGGCCCTGGCCTTCGCCGCCGGCCCCGCGCTGGCCAAGTCCACCGACCGCCAGCAGCCCATGGACCTGAGCGCCGCCAACATGGACGCCCTGCTGTCCGACGACAGCGTGTCCACGCTCGAAGGCAGCGTCAGCATCCGCCAGGGCAGCCTGGAAGTGGACGCCGACCGCGCCGAAGTGCACCGCAAGGCCGGCGAGATCGACCGCATCGTGCTTACCGGCAGCCCGGCGCGCCTGCGCCAGGTCTCCGACCAGGGCGAGTCGATGGACGCCAGCGCCGCCCAGGTGGTGTACACGATGTCCAGCGAAGTGATGGTGCTCACGGGCAACGTGGTCATCAACCAGCCGCGCGGCAACCTGCGCGGGGAAACCGTGAAGTACGACATCAATACCGGTCGCCTGGACGGCGGCGGCGACGGCCAGCGCGTGTCCATGCGCATCCTGCCCAAGGCCGCGGCGCCGGCGCCGGCGCCGGCGCCGGCGCCGGCACCCACGAACTGATGCTGACCGCGGCGGGGCTGGCCAAGCGCTACAAGTCGCGGAAGGTCGTCACCGACTTCGGCCTCAGCCTGCGCCCGGGTGAAGTAGTGGGCCTGCTGGGCCCCAACGGCGCCGGCAAGACCACCTGCTTCTACATGATCGTGGGCCTGGTGGCGGCCGACGGCGGCCAGATCCTGCTCGACGGCAAGGACATCACCGCCCTGCCCATGCACGAGCGCGCCCAGCGCGGCATCGGCTACCTGCCGCAGGAGGCGTCGGTGTTCCGCACGCTGAGCGTGGCCGACAACATCACCGCCGTGCTCGAGCTGCGGCCCGACCTGGACGCCGCGGGCCGCGCCCGCGAACTGTCGTCCCTGCTCGAGGAACTGCAGGTGGGCCACGTGGCCGCCCAGGCCGGCGCCAGCCTGTCGGGCGGCGAGCGCCGCCGGGTCGAGATCGCCCGCGCGCTGGCGGCCAACCCGCGCTTCATGCTGCTCGACGAACCCTTCGCCGGCGTGGACCCGATTTCGGTGGGTGAAATCCAGAAGATCGTGCGCCACCTCAAGGAGCGCGGCATCGGCGTGCTCATCACCGACCACAACGTGCGCGAGACCTTGGGTATCTGCGACCGGGCGTATATCCTCAACGCTGGCACGGTCCTTGCGCAGGGAACCCCCGATGCGGTGCTGGCCAACCCCGACGTGCGGCGGGTCTACCTCGGCGACTCCTTCCGCCTGTAGCCCGGCCGCGCCGCCCCGCGGAGCCCGATGAAGCCCACCCTGCAAACCCGGCTCGGCCAGCAGCTTTCGCTGACGCCCCAGCTGCGCCAGGCGATCCGGCTGCTGCAGCTGTCGGCGGTGGAGCTGGAGGCCGAACTCAACGACGCCCTGGACGCCAACCCGCTGCTGGAGCGCGAAGAGGACGCCGAGCCCGACGCCTTCACGCCGTCCGCCGAAGGCGACAAGGCGCCGGAGGCCCCGTCGGGCGAGGCCGCCTCCGACAGCCCCGACAGCGGTGACTACGACCCGGGCGAAAGCCCCGACTGGAACGAATCCAGCGCCGGCGGCTATGAGCGCCGGGGCAACGGCGACGAGGACGGCGACGAATTCACCGCCGCCGCCCCGGTGGACCTGCACGCCCACCTGCTGTGGCAGCTGCGCCTGAGCCACCTCAGCGCCCGCGACCTGGCCATTGGCGAAGCCCTGGTGGAGGCGATCAACGACGACGGCTACCTGGACTGTCCGATGGAGGACATCCAGGCCGCGCTTTCGCCGCAGATCAGGGCCGATGCCGCCGAGATTGAAACCGTGCTGCACATCATCCAGCACTTCGACCCGGTCGGCGCCGGGGCCCGGAACCTGTCCGAATGCCTGGGCGTGCAGCTGAGCCTGCTCAGCGCCGACACGCCGGGCCTGGGTCTGGCGAGGGACGTGTGCCGCCGGCACCTGGACGCGCTGGCCCGGCAGGGCCCGTCCCGGCTGGCCGCCCAGCTGGGCGTGGCCGGGACCGACATGGACCACGCGGTGGCCCTGCTCAAGTCGCTCGACCCCAAGCCGGGCGCCCAGGTGAGCGCCGGCGAGGCCGAGTACATCGCCCCCGACGCCATCGCCTACCGCCAGGGCGGCGTCTGGAAAGTGGTGCTGGCCGCCGGCAGCCAGCCCCGGCTGGGCATCAACCGGCATTACGAAAGCCTGATCGGCAAGGCCAGCCGTGAAGACGACAGCTACCTCAAGGGCCAACTGCAGGAAGCCCGCTGGCTGATCAAGAGCCTGGAAACGCGGGCCGACACCCTGCTGCGCGTGGCCAAGGCCATCACCCGCCAGCAGAGCGGCTTCCTCGACCACGGCCTGGTGGCCATGCGCCCGCTCACCCTGCGCGAGGTGGCCGAGGAGCTGGGCCTGCACGAGTCCACCATTTCCCGGGCCACCACCCGCAAATACCTGCGCACGCCGCGCGGCACCTTCGAGTTCAAGCACTTCTTCAGCTCGGGCATCGCCACCGAACACGGCGGCGCGGCGTCGGCCACGGCCATCCAGGCCATGCTGCGCAAGCTCATTGACGCCGAGAACCCCCGCAGCCCGCTGTCGGACCAGCGCCTGGCCGAAATCCTGAAGGCCGAGGGCATCCCCGTGGCCCGCCGAACCGTGGCAAAATACCGGGAAGCGATGAACATCTCCGCGTCCAACGAACGGCAGCGGCTGGCATGAGGCCCGCATCCATGCACTTGCCCGGCCCGTCCACGGGGGCGCCACCCACCATCGGTTTTTCCATGCACGATCACGGTCCCGAACCGCTGGTCGTGTTTTGCTGTGCGTGACCAAAACAGGAGGATCGTGACCATGCGGATCGACATCAGCGGCCACCAGATGGACATCACCCCGGCACTGCGCGACTACGTGCAGGACAAGTTCGCGCGCATGGGCCGCCACTTCGACCACCATCTCGACGTGCGCGTCATCCTGTCGGTGGACAAGCTCGACCAGAAGGCCGAAGCCACCCTGTCCACGCCCGGCAAGACCCTGCATGCCGAGGCCGTCGCGCCCGACATGTACGCCGCCATCGACCTGCTGGCCGACAAGCTCGACCGCCTCGTGCTCAAGCAGAAGGAAAAGATGACCGACCACCACCGCGGCGAATCCGCCGCCCGTTCGGACAGCTTCGGCTGACACTGCCATGCACCTGCTGGACCTGCTCACGCCCGCCCGCGTAAAAGCCAACGTCATCACCAGCGGCAAGAAGCGCCTGCTTGAACAGTTGGCGTCGGCGCTGTCCGCCGGCGCCGACGGTGAAAGCGAGCGCGGCATCTACGACGGGCTGTGCGGGCGTGAGCGCCTGGGCAGCACGGGCCTGGGCCACGGCGTCGCCATCCCGCACGGGCGCAGCGCCAGGCTGGCCAGCGCCACCGGCGTGTTCATGAGGCTGGCCGAGCCGGTGGATTTCAACGCCCCCGACGGCATGCCGGTGGACCTGGTGTTCGCCCTGGTGGTGCCCGAGCACTACGCCCAGCAGCACCTGCTGCTGCTGGCGAACCTGGCGGAGATGTTCGGCGACGCCGGCTTCCGCGACCGCCTGCGCGCGGCCGGGGATTCGGCCGCGCTGTACGCGCTGCTGGCGGAGTGGCAGTCCGAGCACCCGGCGGCCGCCTGACATGGCCGACCGCCTGCTGGCACGCGAGCTGTTCGAAGAACTTCGCGAGCGGCTGGCGCTGCGCTGGCTGGGCGGCGGGCAGCGCGGCGGCGAACGCGTGATCGAACGCGGCGAACACCTCTCGCGCCGGCCGTCGCTGGCCGGCTACCTCAACGTCATCCACCCCAACAAGGTGCAGATCATCGGCTCGGCCGAGCTGGCCTGGCTGGACGGGCTGGACGCGCGCCAGCGCTGGGAAGTGCTGCAGAAGATCATGGACTCGCGGCCGCTGGCCATGGTGATCACCCAGGACCAGGCCTGCCCCGCCGACCTGCGCGGGTTCGCCGAGGAATCGGACACGCCGCTGTGGGTGTCGCCGCGCCGCGGCTACGAACTGCTCAACCTGCTGCAATACCACGTGGCGCGCGCGCTGGCGCCGCGCATCACGCTGCACGGCGTGTTCATGGAAATCTATTCCATTGGCGTGCTGATCACCGGCGAATCCGGCGCGGGCAAGAGCGAGCTGGCCATCGAACTGGTCAGCCGCGGCCACCGCCTGGTGGCCGACGACGCGCCCGAGTTCACCCAGATCGCGCCCGACGTGCTCGACGGCACCTGCCCCGAGCTGCTGCAGGACCTGCTGGAAGTGCGCGGCCTGGGCGTGATGAACATCCGGCAGATGTTCGGCGACACCGCCGTGAAGAAGAACAAGTACCTGCGCCTGATCGTGCACCTGGTGCGCGCGCCCGAGCCGGCGAAGGAAGCCATGGCGCGCATCACCGGCGAATCCGAAAGCCGCCGCGTGCTGGACCTGGACGTGCCCGTGGTGGGCCTGCCGGTGGCCGCCGGCCGCAACCTGGCCGTGCTGACCGAAGCGGCCGTGCGCCTGCACCTGCTGCGCAGCAAGGGCATGGACCCGGCCGCCGCCTTCCTGGCGCGCCACACCGAATTCCTGCTGCAGGGGGATTCGCCGTGAGCGAGCCCGCGCGCCCGCTGCTGATCGTGGTCAGCGGCATGTCCGGTTCGGGCAAGTCGGTGGCGCTGAACACGCTGGAAGACCTGGACTTCTTCTGCACCGACAACCTGCCCGCCGAGCTGCTGCCGCGCTTCGTGCGCAGCGTGGCCAGCGACCAGCGCGGCCGGCGCCGGCTGGCGGTGGGCATTGACGTGCGCAACCGCACGCCCGACCTCACGCGCATCCCGGAGTGGCTGTCGGAAGTGGGCGAGCTGGGCTTCGACCACAAGCTGGTCTACTTCGACACGCGCGACGAGGTGCTGCTCAAGCGCTACTCCGACACCCGCCGCAAGCACCCGCTGAGCCACGACGGGCTGCCGCTGGCCGACGCCATCCGGCTCGAGCGCGAGCGCATGCGCCCGCTGCTGGGCATCGCCGACCTGGTGATGGACACGTCGGAAATGAACGTGCACCAGATGCGCCGGCAGGTGATCACGGCGCTGGGCATCGGGGCGCACCAGGGCATGTCGGTGCTGTTCGAATCGTTCGCCTACAAGCGCGGCGTGCCGGCCGACGCCGATTTCGTGTTCGACGCGCGCGCGCTGCCCAATCCGCACTGGGACGCGCGCCTGCGCCCGCTGTCGGGCCGCGACCAGGCGGTGCGCGAGCATCTGGACGGCGATGCGGTGGTGGCCGAGTACGCGGCGCAGGTGACGGCGTTCCTGGACACGTGGCTGCCGCGCTTCGAGGCCGAAACCCGCAGTTACCTCACGGTGGCCTTCGGCTGCACGGGCGGTCGCCACCGCTCGGTCTACCTGGCCGAACGCCTGGCCCGCCACTTCCGCGACCGCGGCCGCGAAGGCGTCCTAACCTTCCACCGCGAACTCGAATAGCCCCGGCGTGCGCGTTGCGCACGACATGTTGTTGTAAGGCGAGCGCCGTCCCACCCACAGGGCACCCCTGCCCGGCGTCTTGCTAACGCCATCCATGGCAGCAAACGCCGGGTCGCTCTCGGGCATCCTGCCCTTCGCGACACTCGCCCATCCATGGGCAACGCCGTTCCGGGCATCCTGCCCTCCACTTCAGGGGTACCCTGTGGGTGTGACGTCGCCCCGACCGGCACACGCACACCGTAGAAAGGTCAAGAGCGAGTGCCCCGCCCCGTGGGTTTGATCCGGCGTTCTGGTAGTCAGCCGCACGGTGGCTCTGGAGTCCTCGTCGTTTGCTTGATGTCTTGATGATGCGGGGCCGCGGTGTGCCCGATGCGGTCGGGGCGACAGCGTCCACAGAAGGGGTTCGACGAAGTGGAGGCAGGAGGCCGGAACGGCCGCTCCTCGATGGACAGGACGTCGTGTCGAGGAGCGGTCGGCGAACCCCTTCTGTGGGCGATGGCGCTGCCGTGACGCACCGGTGTGCGGCGCACTCGCCGCGGGGGTGTGCTTCGCGCAAAGGCCACCGGGCGTCTGGTAAGGTTTGGGCATGGGCGTTGGCATTCTCATCGTGAGTCATCCGGGGGTTGGGGCACCGCTGCTGGCGGTGGCGCGGCGACTGCTGGGCGCGCTTCCCCTGGCCACCGAAGCCTTCGAGGCCGACTGGGACGGCAGCGCCGACGCCCTGCTGCCCGCAGCCAGCGCCGCCCTGCGCAAGGTGGACAGCGGCGACGGCGTGCTGGTGCTGGTGGATCTTTACGGCGCCACCCCGGCCCGCCTGGCCGAGAAACTCTCGCACCTGGGCACGCCCTGCCGCCGCGTCAGCGGCCTGTCGCTGCCGATGCTGCTGCGGGTGCATAACTACCCTGAGTACGACTTGGACGAACTGTGCCGCACCGCTGCCGCGGGCGCACGCAACGGCGTGGTGGTGGACGATGCTTGAACGCGAACTCAGGGTGGCCAACCGGCTGGGGCTGCATGCGCGCGCCGCCGCGAAGCTGGTGCAGCTGCTGTCGGGCTTCCAGTCGCAGGTCACCCTGACCGGACGCGGCCGCGAAGTGAACGCCAAGAGCATCATGGGCGTGCTGCTGCTGGCCGCCGCGCCCGGCGCCAGCCTGCTGATGCGCGTCGAGGGCGACGACGAGGAAGCCGCGATGCAGGCGGCGGCCGACCTGTTCGAACGCCGGTTCGACGAGGACGGCTGATGCGGCGCGCCCTGCGCGGCCAGCCGGCATCGCGCGGCATCGCGCTGGGGCGCGTTCGCGTCCGCACGCCGCAGGCCCTGGCGGTGGAAGAAAGGCGCATCGGCGCCGACGAAGTTCCCGACGAGATCCTGCGCCTGCACCGCGCCCTGGACGCCACCCGCCAGGAGCTGCACGGCCTGCGCGAGCGCCTGCACGGTGCGCTGGCGCAGGAGGTGGGCGAGTTCCTGGACCTGCACGCCATGATCCTGGACGACCCCGAGCTGCTGCACGGCCTGGACGACCTGGTCACCACCGCCCGCTACAGCGCCGACTATGCCCTCAAGCTGCAGCGCGACCGCCTGGCGGCGGTGTTCGAGGGCATGCACGACGACTATTTCCGCAGCCGGCGCGAAGACCTCGACCACGTCATCGGCCGCGTCCACGCCGCCCTGCAGCAGCGCAACCACGACGCCGAGCGCGGCTTCGCCGGCGACATCCTGGTGTGCGAGGCCATTGCCCCGCAGGAGCTGGCCGAGCTGCAGTCGCAGGGCGTGGTGGCGGTGGTGGCGGCCACCGGCAGCCCGCTGTCGCACAGCGCCATCCTGGCCCGCAGCCTGCACCTGCCGCTGGTGCTGGGCGCGGCCGAGCTGATGGCCCTGGCCAACGACGGCGACGCGCTGATGGTGGACGGCGGCACCGGCGAGCTGGTGCTGGAACCCGACGACGGCGACCTCAGGCGCTACCACCGCCGCGAAGCCGAGATCAGCCGCGAACAGGCCCAGCTGTCGCGCCTCAGGCGCCAGCCCACGCGCACGCTCGACGGCGTGGACATCCGCCTGTACGCCAACGCCGAATCGCGCGAGGACGTGGCGCAGGCACACGCGCTGGGCGCCGACGGCATCGGCCTGTACCGCACCGAATTCCTGTTCCTGCAGCGGCGCGAACTGCCGGGCGAAGAGGAACAGTTCCTCGCCTACCGCGACCTGGTGCTGGGCATGGCCGGCCGCGTGGTCACCATCCGCACGCTCGACCTGGGCGCCGACAAGGCCGACCACAGCGGGCTGGCGCTGCGCAGCGAACCCAACCCGGCGCTCGGCCTTCGCGGCGTGCGCCTGTCGCTGGCGCACGAGGCGGTGTTCCTGACCCAGCTGCGCGCCATCCTGCGCGCCGCGGCCTATGGCCCGGTGCGCGTGCTGGTGCCGATGGTCTGCCGCCGGGAGGAAATGCAGGCGGTGGTGGCGACGATGGAAGCGGCGCGGCTGTCGCTGCGCGCCGACGGCCTGCAGGCCGGCGAACGGGTCGAACTGGGCGCGATGATCGAAGTGCCGGCGGCGGCGCTGGGCCTGGCCGACTTCATCGACCTGGTGGACTTCGTCTCGGTGGGCACCAACGACCTGGTGCAGTATCTGCTGGCGGTGGACCGCGGCCACGAGTCGCTGTCGTCGCTGTACACCCCGCGGCACCCGGCCCTGCTCCGGCTGCTGGCGGAGCTGTTGGCCTATGGCCGGCGCAACGGCATCCCGGTGGCGGTGTGCGGCGAGATGGCCAGCGAGGCGGACAACGTGCCGATGCTGCTGGCGCTGGGGCTGCGCGAGTTCAGCCTGCACCCGTCCACGCTGCTGGAGGTGCGGCGCGCCATCCGCGGCGCCGACCACGCCAGCCTTCGCCGGCGCGCGCACAGCCTGCTGCGCGCGCACGACCGCGCCGGCATCGAGAAGTGGCTGGCCCGCTGACGCGTCTCCCGGTGGGAGGGCCTTCAGGCCCGATGCCTTCAGGCAGAAAGCGTCGGGCCTGAAGGCCCTCCTACAGGGGTGCCGGCCCGCCCCGTTGGGCGGCGGGCCGACGAGGGGATTACTGGTCCCCGACCGGGTCCACGCGGTCACCGCCTGACGGCGGCGGCGGGGGCGGCGGCGGCGGGGGCGGCGGCGGAGGCGGCACTTCCTCGTCCGTCGGGATCTCGCCTTCCGTGGGCAGTTCGTCGCCGGTCGGAGCCGCTTCGTCCATGCCGCCCGTGTCTTCCATCGGCGCGGGCTCGGCCATGGGCGCGGGTTCGATCGCCTCCGGGGCCGGTTCTTCGGCCGCGGGCGGCGGCTCCGGGGTGGCCGGCTCGGCCGCCGGGCGGCAGGCCGCCAGGCTTCCGCCCAGCAGGGCCGCGACTAGCAACGCTTTGGTGGTGCGCATGATCAACCTCTCCCGTTGAATGCCAACCGATGGGTTCCCCAATGTCCGCGCGCCCACCCATGTTGTGACGCGCATCACATTGTGTTCCCGCCCCCAGCGTGAATACAACGGGGACCACGGGCCACCGGACCGCGGTCGCTCAGGCCGGGTCGAACCCGAGGCTGTCGAGCAGACGGGCCATGCGCGGGTCGCCGCGCAGCGGGTCCAGGAAGGGGTCGTTCCGGGCGTACACCAGGCCCGAATCGCCGTGCTCGCGCGCCGCCTGCAGCGCCGCGATGGCGGCGTCCACCTCGCCCCACTGGGCCAGCACCTGGCCCTGCTGGTACAGGACGCGGTCGCCCTCCTCGCGCACCAGCTGGTCCATCGCCGCGCGGGACGCCTCGCCCTGCCCGCGGCGATGCGCGGCAATGGCCAGGCCCGTCAGCCGGAAGTCGGCGATGGGTTCGGCGGCGTACTCAGCCTGGGCTTCCTCCAGCCGCCCCAGGTTCACCAGCGCGTCGCCCAGCGCGGCGTGCGCCTGGGACATTTTCGGGTTCATCTCCAGCGCCTTGCGCATGGGCGCCAGCGACGGCGCGAAGCGCCGCGCCGCGTATTCGATCGATCCCTGGGCGCGATGGATCAGCGGGTTCAGGAGGTCGCGCGGCAAGGCCCGCGCCATGGCGTCGGAGGCCAGGTCATGGCGGCCGGTGCGGGCGCAGTAAAGGGCCCATCGCGCCAGCACCGACGCCTCACCGCCGCCCAGCGCGTGCGAGCGCTCGAACGGTGCCTTCGCGGCGCGCGCGTCCAGGCGGCCCTGGAACAGGGCGAAGGCCAGGGTGGAATGCGCGGCGGCATAGCGCGGCGCCAGCTGCACCGCCAGCTCGGCGGCGGCGATGGCCTGGTCGTACATGGCCACCGTCTCGCCCACGCCGGCATGCACGTTCGCGAACGTGATCAGCGACCGGGCGCGGGCGGCATGCGCCGCGGCATAGCCTGGGTCCAGCGCGATGGCCTTGTCGAACAGGGCCATCGCCGCGCGGTCGGTGGCTTCGTCCGAACTCAGGCCGTACAGCGCCTGCCCGCGCAGGTAGGCATCGTAGGCGTCGACGTTGAGCGTGCCGCCCGAGGCCTCCCGTTCGTCCGCCGGGTCGGCCTGCGCGGCGCCCGACGGCTCCACCTGCGCCGCCATCGCCGCGGCCACCGCGTTGGCGATTTCGCTCTGCACGGCGAAGACGTCGTTGATCCTGCGCTCGAATATCTGGCTCCAGCGGCTGAAGCCGGTGCGGCCGTCCACCAGCTCGGCGGCCACCCGCACGGTGTCGCCCGCCCAGCGCACGCTGCCGTCAAGCAGGTAGGACACGCCGAGTTTGCCGGCGATGATCACCGCGCCCTCCCCGCTGCCGCGGAACTGGCCCGACGAGGACTGCGCCATCACCTGCAGGCGCAGGTTGCGCGCCAGCGTGGCGCGCACTTCCTCGGACAGGCCGTCGGAGAAATAGGCGCGTTCGGCGTCGCCGCTGAGGTTCTTGAAGGGCAACACCGCCACGCTGGAACCCGACACCGGTGCCGCCGGGCGGAACCAGCCGCGGCGCCAACCCAGCACGCCTGCGCCGGTGGCCAGCACCGCCGCGGCCGCGCCGCCCACCACCAGGCGCCGCCGCGATGCGCTCGGCGGCGAAGGCCCGGAGACTCGGCCAGCGGCCCGCGGCGAAGCCGCTTCACCGGCGACGATGGCCTGCACCGCCCGCACCACGGCCGCCACGGCGGCCGGGTCGGCGCCGCCCGCCGAGGCCGGCAGCGCGATCGCCTGGTATTGGCGGAAACCCAGCGGCGGCAGCGTGCCGTCAATGGAGAGGGGCACGAGCTTGCGCAGGTCGCGCCCGTGGGCGGCTTCGTCCAGCACCCAGTCCGACGCCACCGACGTGCCCGACCACAGCACCACCACGGCGTCGCTGGAGTGCAGCGCGACTTCGATGGACTTGGCGAAGGACGCGCCGCCTTCGATCAGGGTGTCCCACCACACCGTCAGGCCGGCCTGGCCGAGCGCGTCGGCCAGTTCGGCCGCACGCGCCTGGTCGGCGCGGCTGTAGCTGAGGAACACCGATCGGTTGGCGGTCCGGTCGCTGGCTTGCGGTTGGCTGGACATGCATCCCCGCGGGGGCAAGGGTTCCCGCCCCCAGCTTACGACAAGCGCCCGGCCGTGGGAGCGGTCAGCGGTTGAAGCGCTCGTCGAAGAAGGACGCCATCGCGGCATAGGCGCGCTTGGCCGCACGCGGCTCGTACAGGCAGCCGGGGCTGTTGGCGTCGGCTTCGGCGAAGCAGTGCACGGCGCCGCTGTAGTTCACGAACTGCCAGTCGGCCTTGGCGTCGGTCATTTCCTTCTGGAACGCGGCGATCTGCTCGGCCGGCACGTAGGTGTCGTCGGCGCCGTTGAGCACCAGCAGGCTGGCCTTGACGCCGCCGGCCTGGGCCGGGATGGACGTGGACAAGTTGCCGTGGAAACTGACCACGCCGGCGATGTCGGCGCCGCTGCGGGCCAGGTCCAGGGCCACCGCACCGCCGAAGCAGAAGCCAATGGCGCCCAGCTGCGCCGCGTCCAGCGGCGCCTTGCCCGCCGATGCCTTCAGCACGCCCAGCGCGGTGTTGATGCGGCCGCGCAGCGCCTCGCGGTCGGCATACACGGCGCCGGCGGCCTTGCCGGCCTCGTCGGCGTTGGCCGGGCGCACGCCGCGGCCGTACATGTCCACCAGCAGCACCACGTAGTCGTCGCCGGCGACCTGCTTGGCCTTCTCGACCGCCGCGTCAGTCACGCCCATCCAGTTGGGCACCATCACCAGGCCGGGGCGCTTGTCGCTGCCGGCGTCGTCGTAGACCAGAAAACCGTCGAAGTCGGTGCCGCCGTGGTTCCAGCTCACCGGTTCGGCAACGGGCTTGGCGAAGGCGGTGGCGCTCAGGCCGAACAGGGCAAGGGCAAGCAGGGTGCGCATGGCGGAAGCCTCGGGTGGAAAGGTGCCGGGATTCTAGTCCCGGCCCACGCCGGTGGCGTAATCGCCGCGTGAGCGTCAGGCCACGCCCAGGCCGGGAATGGCGCAGATCTGCTCGGGGTCGAAGCCCGCGGCCTTGGCGAAATGCCGGCCGCGCTCGACGTAGTCGCGGTAGCGCGGGAAGCTGGGCGCGCCGGGCGACAGCAGCAGCACGCCGTCGTTGCCCAGCACCTGCAGCGCCAGCTTCACCGCCTCCTCCATCTCGCCCGCCTCGACCAGGAAGAAGCGGTCGCCCAGCGACAGCGGCTTGAGCTTTTCATACACGCGCGGGCCGTTCTGGCCCATGGTGATGACGGCGGTGACCGGCTCGGCGGCCAGGCGTTCGGCGAAGATGCCCCAGTCCAGGCCGCGATCGTAGCCGCCCACCAGGATGGCCACGCGGCGGCCGCGGAAGCAGTCCAGTGCGGCAATGGCCGACTGGGGCGTGGTGGAGATGGAATCGTTCACCGCCTCGACGCCGTTGCGGATGCCCAGCGTCTGCAGCCGGTGCGGCAGCGGCCGGAACGACAGCGCCGCCGGCGCCAGCGCCGCCGCGTCCAGGCCCAGCGCTTCGATGGCGGCCAGCGCGGCGCACAGGTTCAGGCGGTTGTGGCGGCCGGGCAGCGGCAGGCCGCGCGCGTCCAGCACCAGGCGCTCGCCGCGGTAGACGCTGTTCTCGCGCAGGTGCCAGCCGTCGGGGTGGTTGAACCACAGCACGCGCGTGGTGGGCGGCACGTCCAGCTCCACCAGGTGCGGGTCGGCGGCGTTGAGCACGGCCATGCGCGGCGCGGCGCGGGTGACGAGCGCCAGCTTGTCGGCGTAATAGCGCGCCTCGCTGCCGTGCCAGTCCAGGTGTTCGGGGAACAGGTTGAGCACCACGGCAACGTCGATGTCCTGCACTTCGCCGGTCTGGTAGCTCGACAGTTCGATGGCCCAGACCTCGGGCGCGGGCTGCACGTCCATCAGCTCCAGCATCGGCATGCCGATGTTGCCGGCCAGGGCGGTGCGCTTGCCGGCCGCGCGCAGCAGGTGCGCCACCATGGCCGTGGTGGTGGACTTGCCCTTGGTGCCGGTGACGCAGACGCGGCGCCCCGCGGCCGGCTCGGCGAACCACAGCCCGCTGGAGCCGACGAAGCGCACGCCGTTGAGCGCGGCGTCGGCCGCCGGCGAGGCGTAGGGGCTGATGCCGGGCGACTTGATGACGATGTCGTGGGCCGACAGCGCCGCCGCGTCCACCGCGATCTCGATGCGCAGCGCCGGGTCCTGCATCTCGCGCAGCGGCTCGGCCTCGTCGGCCGAACAGAACACGGTCACCGGCTGGCTGGGCAGGTTCCAGCGCAGCGCGGCCAGCGCGGCGCGGCCTTCGCGGCCATAGCCCCAGATCGCGACCCGCTTGCCTTCAAGCTCCGAAATGCGCACGCAGCGGCCCCCACAGCCTGGACGGAATGCCGTGATCATCCGAGGGTTCCAGCAGCGGCGCCAGCCCCCGGTCGGCGGCCTCGAGCTGCGACCGGATCTCGCTGGCGTAGCGCTTCACCAGCGCGTCCTCGCGCCAGGCGGGGCTGTCGGCCAGGGCGTCCATCGCGGCGCGCGATTCCTTGCCCTCGCCCACGCACTCGAAGGGCTTGTGGTCGCGGTATTCCAGCAGCGCGTCGAAGCCCGGCGCCTGGTCGGCCTCGTCCAGCAGGTTGCGGCCGAAGATGGCCACCAGTCGCGGCTTGGGCATGAACGGCGCCAGCGCCAGGAACACGAAGTGGCACTTGGGGCACACGCCGCACCAGCGCTGCGCCGGACGTTCGCCCAGCAGGTGGAAGTTGCGGTTGCAGCTGGAAAAATGCTGGTCGTAGCGGTCCAGCCGCGCGAACTGCCGCGCCACCGCCAGCTCCGAGAACGGCCGCAGCAGCGAGTAGTACGACAGGCCGGCCGCCACGTGCGTGCGCAGGTAAGCGGCGAAATCACGCTCGAAATCCCAGCCCTTGGACCACTGGTGGTTCACCTCGCCCGTGCCCGGGATCAGGCTGCCGTAGCTGGCCGAGCGCTCGTTCGAGAACACCACCTGGTCGTGGCCCGACAGCAGTGCGGCCATGGCCAGGATGGCCGAGTTCACGGCCGTCACCGGGATGTGGCCGTTGAGCGCGCCCTGCTTGTTGTAGTCGAACAGCAGCGGCGACAGCGCGCGGGTGACGTTGAGCGTGGGCAGGCCGGTGCGCTCGGCGCAGGCCTTGATCAGCGGCGAACTGCCGACCCAGGCCACGGTCTGTCCGACGCCCAGCGCGCGCAGCGCCTCGATCGAGACCAGCGAGTCCTTGCCGCCGCCGATGGCCACCAGCGCCCGCGTTTCCTGTGGGAGGGCCTTCAGGCCCGACGGGATGGCCGCGGAAAGCGTCGGGCCTGAAGGCCCTCCCACCGGGAAAGGGATCTTGCCGCGCAAGGTCAGGCCGTTGCGGTAGGCGAATTCGCCCAGGCCGTTTTCGTAGATGGACGTGAGCAGGGCGGCCGTCGCGGCGTCGATGCCCTCGCCTTCGATCACGATGCGCGGCGGCACCGCCGCCTTGTAGTAGCTCACGCCGGCCACCAGGTGCAGCAGCCGCAGCGCGCGCTGCACGGCGTCGGCGCGCGCGGCGTCGAGCGCGAACGGCGCGCCCGGGAAGCGCACGGTTTCCACCAGCGCCGGGCCGTCGTCGAAGGCGTAGGCCAGGCGCGCCTCGCCGGTGGCGGCGTCGAAGCCGCACTCGGTGAAGCGGAACACCTGGATGGACGCGCGGTCGAACTCAGTCATCAATCACGTCCTCATGCGGCAGTTCACGCAGGTTGTAACGATTGGCCATCACCGCGCCGTAGGCGCCGGCGTGGCCCACCAGCAGCACGTCGCCTTCGGCGGTGGCCTGGGGCAGGCGGCGCTGGCGGCCGAGCACGTCGCCGGTCTCGCAGATCGGGCCCACCACTTCGCAGGGATCGCCGTCGGGCTCGCCCAGGCGCGACAGGTTCACGATCTCGTGCCAGGCGTTGTACAGCGCCGGGCGCATCAGCGCGTTCATGCCGCCGTCGGCACCCACGCGGCGCAGGCCCTGCTTGCTGGCCACCTGGGTGACGCGCAGCAGCAGCGCACCGGCTTCGGCCACCAGGTAGCGGCCCGGCTCCACCCACAGCGCGTACTGCGGGTAGGCCGCCTTCACTTCCGACAGCGCGGCCGCGTAGGCGGCCACGTCGAAGGGGTCGGCCTCCGGGTCATAGGCCACGCCCAGGCCGCCGCCCACGTCAATGAAGCCGACGGTGCCGATGCCTTCGGCCAGCGCCGCCAGCTGCGCGTAGACGGTGCGCCAGTGCTGCGCGTCCAGGATGCCGCTGCCGATGTGCGCATGCAGGCCGGCGATGCGCGCGCCCGCCGCGCGGGCGGCCTCCAGGAAGCCGGGCACGGCCTCGGCGGCCAGCCCGAACTTGGCGCCCTTGCCGCCGGTGCGCACCTTTTCGTGGTGGCCGTGGCCGAAGCCCGGGTCCACGCGCAGCACCACCTGGCGGCCCTTGAACAGCTCCGGCCACGACAGCAGCGGCGTGGTGCTGTCCAACGTGACGTGCACGCCCAGTCCCAGCGCCGCGGCGTATTCGTCGCGCGGCGCGAAGCTGGGCGTGAACAGCACGCGGTCGGGCGCGATGCCCGGCAGCGACCGGAACAGGTGTTCGAGTTCGCCGCGCGACACGCACTCAAAGCCGAAGCCCTCGGCCTCCAGCGCGCGCAGCACCCGCGGGTGCGGGTTGGCCTTGAGCGCGAAGAAGCGGCGATCAATGGCGGGGATGCCGCCCAGTTCGCGGGCGCGCTGGCGGAGGGTGGGCAGGTGGTAGACGTAGCGCGGCGTGCCGGCGTTGGCCAGGTGCAGCAGGCGTTCGCGCGCGGCCTGCCACCACGGCAGCGGGCGCGCGCCGGCCGGCTGGTCGATGCGGCGCCAGCTGGGGCCGAAAACGGCGGCCTCGGTCACCGGCATCGCGCCCGACTGCGCCAGCAGCGCGTGCAGCCGCGGCAGCATGCCTTCGGCAATGCCCTCGTCCACCACGAAGGTGAGGTTGAGGTCGTTGGACGACTGCGAGATCAGGTGCACGCGCTCGCGGCCGAATTCGGCCCACACGTCCGACAGCTTGTGCAGCAGCGAACGCATGCCGCGCCCGACCAGGGTGATGGCCGCGCAGGGGGCGATCACCTTCACCCGGCACACCTGCGCCAGGTCGGCGCACAGCGCGTCCAGCACGTTGGTGCTGACCAGGTTGTCGCTGGGGTCGAGCGACACGGTGACGTTGGCTTCCGACGAACCGATCAGGTCGATGGACAGCCCGTGCGCCTTGAAGCGTTCGAACACGTCCGACAGGAAGCCCACCTGCTGCCACATGCCGATGGTTTCCATGGACACCAGCACGATGCCGCGGCGCGAGCTGATGGCCTTGACGCCGGGAAGGGTGGCGGCCGAGGAATCAATGACGGTGCCGGGCATGTCCGGCCGCTCGGTGTCGCGGATCCAGATCGGCACGCGCGCTTCGCGGCAGGGATGGATGCAGCGCGGGTGCAGCACCTTGGCGCCAGTGGTGGCGATTTCCTGCGCCTCTTCGTAGTCCAGTCGCGCCAGCAGGCGGGCGTCGGGCACGGCGCGCGGGTTGGCGCTGAACATGCCGGGCACGTCGGTCCAGATTTCCACGCGGCGCGCGCCCAGCAGCGCGCCGAAATACGCCGCCGAGGTGTCCGAGCCGCCGCGGCCCAGGATGGCCGTGCCGCCGT